>OLWA01002145.1_pt1 | contig 18231 bp, 23 predicted proteins | sample 1673251 | NCBI WGS metagenome assembly OLWA01 (sample SAMEA3178937, study PRJEB25190) | human gut metagenome | biome: human gut; feature: human-associated habitat; material: faeces | place: Austria | collected 2013 | reverse complement strand
GGAGCCAATTTTTGAAGGGAGAAACCATATGTATAAAGTTGAGAAAAAGAACAGAATCCTCAGAATCCCGGATGAGAAATTCGATGAGTACAAGAAGATGGGCTACATTATCCGGGATGAGAACGACAATATACTGTTCGAGCCGGAAAACATCAAGGCAACTGCTGAAAAGCTCAAAAAGGAGAACGATGAGCTGAAAACAAAACTGAAAGAGGTAACCTTATATGCGGAGGATGCTGACAAAAAGATTACAGATCTTCAGAAAGAGAACGAAGAGCTGAAAGCGGCAATCCAGGCACAGGCTACAATGGGATCAGCTGCACCGGTTTCAGAGGATTCCGGAAAGAAAAAGACAACCAAGACTCCAAAGCAGTCAGAGTAGGAGGCGGTTTATGCTGAAAGCAATGAAAGGCAAAAGAGTTATCCGCATTCCGACAGATAAAAAGGATTCCTATATTGCCCTGGGGTACTCCATCACTGATATGGAAGGAAATATGATTTATGATTCAGCCGGGAAAAGTCAAAAAACTTCCAAGGGAAAAAGTACAGATCAAGCTTCGGATGTAAAAACGTCTGTGGAAGAGAAGTAGATCCGGCCATGCAAGGAGAAACATATGATTAGAAAAGATATAAAAACTCCTTGTGTAAGCTTTGAATTTTACCAAGAAGTTTATCACGGGAGCATTGCAAATGATAAAAATTTCGATAATGCAGAGCTTGAATCAGAGGCATTTGTAGATATGATTACCTTTGGGCGAATTGGAAGACTGGAAGAAATACCGGATTGTGTAAAGTTTGCCATATGTTCCGTTGCGGATGTAGTAGTGAAATATGTTGAGAGTCAGAAAAACGATGTGGTATCCGAAAGCAACGATGGTTATTCTATAACATATGCCAATGCATCAAATGATGCTGATTGCAACCACGAAATGTATACAAGAGCTAAAAGATGGCTTGCAAATACAGGATTGCTATACCGGGGGTGGTCAAAAGAATATGATGCACAACACTGATATTGTTATTTTCAACAAAACCATAGGAGCTGACAGAAGGGAAGTGTTTCTGCCAACGATTATCCATGATGTATGCTGGTACGGATCACGATCATTAGATGGAAGCGGAGCTGCGAGTGGAAAATATGCAGTAAGAATTCCATATAGGTCAGAAGTTGAAGGAAGAAAGACTTACATTTCAGAAGTGGAATATGCCAGAACGACACTTGAAGAGAAAAAACATCTTTGGACACTCCAGAAAAACTGCTATGTAATGGCATTCAAAAAAAGCATACTCAGAGGAAGAAAAGAACTGGATCCAGTGGAAGTATTAGAAATTGGAAAGGTGATTGATGATTTTTTTGTTGTTACAGAATATGCGGATAATACCATTCGTGGAACCGAAAGAACAAAACACTGGAGAGTAGGTGGAAGCTAATGGGAGTCAAAAAAATTAGCACACCACGAGGAGCAATTATTAGTGGCGCAAATGGAAAGGCTGAGCTGAAATGGAATACAGATTTTGCGGCAAATCGCAATGCTCAGTTTATCAGGCAACAAATGTTTGTGGATTCAGAAGTATTGAGGCGCTGTAGCCCAAAAGTCCCTTTCAAAACAGGTATGCTGGAAAAGTCCGGCAAATTAGGGACAGACATTGGAAGTGGAGAGGTTGACTACATTGCTCCATATGCAAGAAAGCAGTATTACGATACTGCCGAGACAAGGGCATACGATCCGAACCGTGGAGCTCATTGGTTTGAAAGAATGAAAGTTGCTGAGAAGGGAGAAATCCTGGAAGGAGCAAAGAAAATAGGAGGCTGATATGGCAGATTCTATTATCGGGGCGATTACTGAATTTATCGGTAGTTGCCCTTTGTTAGAAGATGGCGTTTTAAGAGTAGATGCCATGGGAGATGAAGCTATAGAGTATACGGTAGAGACAGGGATTTTTGATCCGGTTTTAAAACGGTATGTGAATGGTGATGAATACAGACAGTACCAGTTCAACTTTGGTAGCCGTGAATATTACTCTATGGACAGAATCCAAAACATCCAGAACAGTTCGTTTTATGAAAAATTCGCTGACTGGATTGAGGAACAAAACCGTGCTGAGAATGTTCCGGAACTTCCGGAGCATTGCTATGCGGAGAAAATTGAAGTGCTTTCCAACGGATATATGTTTGATGGGTCCATGAGAAATGCACGATACCAGATACAGTTAAGACTTTTATACCAGAAGGAGGTAGCATAATGGCAAAAACAGCTGTATTGCGACATAAGATCGCAGATTATCTAAATGTTGGTACTGAAGAAGCACCAGAATGGGTGCTGATGGGTACAGGATTCACAACCCTTGATGAAAGTCCGGGGGCGCAGACAGAATCTGTAAAATATGTGAATGAGGCATCTTCGTCCAGCTGTGTGACTGGGTACGAGACAAGCTTTCCGTTTGAGGCGGAACATATCGTAGAAGAAGAGGCAGTAGACGCAATCTACATGGTTGGAAGAAATCATTACACCGGTTCAGATGCAGAATTTGAATATTGCCGAGTGGAATTATGGAATAAAGCATCCGGAGGTAGTGCAAGTGCTACGGCATATGAAGCACGAAAGTTCAGAGTGTCTTGCGAAGTATCCGATTATTCCGGAGATAATAAACAGACGATTTCTGGCAATCTGAATGCTGTAGGTGATCCAGTATTAGGAACATTTGATGTTAAGAGCAAGAAATTCACAGAGGCTGCTGCGTAAGCAGTCTCTGGTGTACGTTTAGAAGTTAGTAACAACAGGAGGTAAGGAAAATGAGTGTAAGTAAAGTAAATGTTAACGGAGTAGAGTTGGAAATAAATCTGTTGGATGCTGATGTGATTGAAAGATTCGAGCAGTTGAACAAGGACATTTCAAAGAAAATACAGGATCCGAAAGCTTATGAAGGGAAGACGACAGCTGAAGGTATGAAATTCCAGTGTAGATGTGTAGAGGAATATTTTGATTCATTGTTTGGCTTGGGAACAAGCAACAGAGTATTTCCAAAAAATAATGATCTTGGTATTCGTATGGATGCGTTTGCACAAGTTACTGCATTGAGCGGAACAATCAAAACACAGATTAACAACATTGCTGATAAGTACAATCCACAGAGAGCACAGAATCGTGCAGAGAGACGCGCGGCTAAAAAGAAGAAAAACAAAAATAACTTCCATGCCGCTAACAACTAATGAATATGATCGTGGACTTGCTTCCTGAGACTGTGGAGATAGATGGTGAAGAATACCGAATCAATACGGATTTTCGCATTTCTATTATGTTTGAATTGCTTATGCAAGATGACGAACTGGAAGACTCAGAGAAGACGATGCAGGCATTGAGGTTATATTACCCAATTATCCCGAAAAACAAATCCCAAGCTGTTGAGAAGATCATTTGGTTCTATAGATGCGGCAAGGAATCGAACCAAAACGAAGTAGATACAGGAGGAAGCAAGCAGAAGCAGATTTATTCCTTCGACTACGATGACGGCTATATCTATGAAGCATTCCTGCAAGAATACGGCATCGACCTACAAGATATTGAGGATTTCCATTGGTGGAAGTTCCGGTCGTTGTTTAAAGGGCTGCCTAATGACACGGAGTTTGTAAAGATAATGGGATACAGGAGTATGAATATTACTTCAAAAATGTCTAAAGAGCAGAAACAGTTTTACAAGAAGATGCAGTCAATCCATGCATTGCCTGTATCACATAAAGAGAAAGAAGCAGACAAGCTCCTGGCAGAAGCTCTTGTGAATGGTGAAGATATTACGGGATTGCTTTAAGGAGGTGGCTGCTGGATTTTGAATGTGGATAGAAAGAAATATACCCAGGTACAATGTCCTGCCTGTGGTTATAGAATGCCACTCTTTTTTACAGAGGAGGCAGAATGTAAGGGAGTGCAAGTAGCCTGTAAGGGGCGAAAGTGCTCCCATATTTTTGAAGTTAAAATAAAAAACGGACAACAGATTAAGTAGAGCCATCATGAGCCGATAATCCATTGTTTGCCCTTGAAGAGAGGTGAAAAACATTGGGCTATGATGGCACACTTAAATTTGATACCAGTATAGACTCATCGGGGTTTCAAAGTGGTATCAATAAAATCAGTTCTTGCGCTTCAACTGCGTTAAAAGCTACCAGTGCAATCATTGGAGGCGCTGCATCAGCTGTTGTTGGAATCGGAACAGCAGCTATAAAAACAGGAGCTGATTTCGAGGCTGCTATGTCCAACGTAGCGGCTATTTCCGGAGCTACAGGGGATGATTTAAAAAGCCTAACTGACAAGGCGAAGGAGATGGGAGCCAAGACGAAGTTCTCGGCCACCGAATCGGCAGAAGCGTTCTCCTACATGGCAATGGCCGGCTGGAAAACAACTGATATGCTCGAAGGTATCGAGGGTATCATGAACCTGGCGGCGGCTTCTGGAGAAGACCTGGCAACGACCAGCGATATCGTTACCGATGCATTGACGGCATTTGGCTTATCAGCCAAAGACTCTACGCATTTTGCGGATGTCTTGGCACAAGCCTCATCAAATGCCAACACTAATGTAGGTCTGATGGGCGAAACATTCAAATATGTTGCCCCTGTAGCTGGAGCGCTCGGTTTCTCAGCCGAAGACTGCGCTACGGCTATTGGTCTGATGGCCAATTCCGGAATTAAGGCAAGCCAGGCAGGTACTTCGCTTAGAAGTATCATCACCAGAATGGCCAAGCCTACAAAAGATGTGCAGGGAGCTATGGATGCTCTCGGAGTGTCACTGACGAACAGTGATGGCTCCATGAAATCTCTGAATGAGATTATGGTCGACCTGCGAAAAGGTTTTGCAGGATTAACAGCAGACCAGAAAGCACAGATGGCTGCTACTTTGGGTGGCCAGGAAGCTATGTCTGGTTTACTTGCGATAGTTAATGCGTCCGATGAGGATTTTGCATCATTAACAGATTCTATCGCAAATTGCGATGGCGCCGCTCAGAAAATGGCGGACACCATGAACGACAATTTGTCCGGACAGATTACTATTCTGAAATCCGGATTAGAAGGTCTGGCTATTTCTTTATACGAGGAAATGGCTACTCCGCTAAAGAATGTTGTAAAAGTAGCCCAGGAGATGGTCCAGGGACTACAGGAAGCTTTCAATGACGGAGGACTTGATGCGCTCGTTGATAAAACTGGCGATGTCATGGCCGAAATCGTTACGAGAGTAGCGCAAGCTGCACCGGAGCTTATCGGAACAGCGGAAGACCTGGTCGGCGCATTTATACAAACTCTTTTGGAACAGAAAGAAGAGTTTGCGTCAGCCGGAGCCTTTATGGTGTCGGAACTGGCGAAAGCGATAATGAACGTTGCTGGAGATATGTGGTCTGCCGGCATTTATATTTTTACAGAGTTCTTAAAAGCTCTGACAGATCATTCCGAAGAGCTGGGAAGCTCGTTCGGTGAGATGCTTTCCAAAATAGGGGAGGCGGTACAAGAAAATCTTCCGCTCATTATCCAGGCCGGGAAAGACTTTATAGCCGGATTTTGCCGAGGACTGAGCGAGGAATTCCCTGGCGTTTCAGCTTTACTGGATGGGTTCTTCGATGGTCTGCTTAGCACAGTTGGAGCTGTGGCACAAAGTGTCGTAGATCTGCTGTCAAAAATTTTCGGAGTCATTGATGCGCAGGATCCTGCCGTTATGGAGGCTATTGGAAAAGCGATAGGTACAATAGCCGGAGCGTTAATAAGCTTAAATGCAGCAAAAAATGTTGCTGGCTCATTAAATACACTGTTCTCAGTTTTAGGGTCTGTAAAAGGCGGAATTACCGGCATTACGGGCGTAGTTGGGAAAGCTGTTGAAGGATTTTCCTTATGGAGAGGCGAAGCCGGAACCTTAATGGAGGTTCTGGAGCTGGAGTTCCCGAAAGTGGCCAGCATAATATCTTCCATCGGAGGAGCAGTACAGAAAGCAATAGGGTTCGTTACTCAATTTGGAACTTCTATTGCAGGAATCGGATCAATTATTGGTGGCACTATTTTGGCGGTCACAAGCTTCGTGGATATGTTCCAGAATGGATTCAGTGTCATAAAAGAAATCCTTATGGGCGTTGGCGTTGCATTGGCGGCGGTTGGCGCTGTTATTCTCGGTGCGCCTGCGGCTGTAGCAGCTGTAGTTGCCGGGATTGTTTTTGCTGTAGCAAATCTGGCTATAGCGGTTAAGCAACATTGGGATGAAATCCTTGCATTCGTACAAGAAATACCTTCCAAAATAGGAGAGGTAGTTGATGCTGTTGTAGATTGGTTCCAGGCATTACCTGGACGGATTTCAGCATTCTTGGAAGAGATAATTGCAGGAGTCCAGACGTGGGCTTCTAATTTGTTATCACAGGCATCCAGTGCTGCGGAAAATGCTGTAAATGCTGTTGAGAATTTCTTCTCGAATTTGCCTTATAAAATAGGCGATATCCTGGGATTTGTAATCGGGAAGCTCGTGAGCTTTGGTGTAGATGCTATCAATTGGGTAACGAAAAATGTGCCGATTATTATTAACAATATCGTTACGTTCTTCTCTCAGTTACCTGGAAAGGTTTGGACGTGGCTGGTTAATACCTACAATAAGCTGGTAACATGGGGCGGCAACATGCTCCAGAAAGCATCTGAAGCCGCAAGGAACGTTGTTGAGAATGTATCCACATTCTTTTCTGAATTACCAGGGAAAGTGGCTAGATGGCTCCAGAATACGCTCACAAACTTAATTACCTGGGGATCAAATATGCTGAGCAATGGACGGCAGGCAGCAAGTAATACAATAAATGCCATCGTTACGTTCTTCGCTCAGTTGCCTGGAAAAATTGCAACATGGCTGACGAATGCTGTAAGTAAAGTTGTTTCCTGGGGAAGTCAGTTGGCTGCACAAGGTAGATCGGCAGCTTCACAGCTTGTAAATGCCGTAACAAGCGGAGTGGCTGGATTGCCAGGAAAGATGGCAGAGGTTGGACGAAATATCGTACGAGGAGTATGGAACGGTATAAGCAATGCGGCCGGATGGTTCAAGAGCCAGGTTAGAAGCTTCTTCTCCGGAATTGTAGATGGAGCCAAGCGTGCTCTCGGCATCCATTCTCCATCTAAAGTATTTGCCAAGGAAGTAGGTAAGTGGATTCCACCTGGAGTTGGAGAAGGAATTAAAGGTGAAATGCCAGAGCTGGAAGATGAGACCAACAAAGAGATGAAAGCTTTGGCACAAAAGATGCAGGCAGCTGTGAATATTGAAACCGGAAAAATAACTCTGGACAAAAACACAAGCCAGACATACAAGGTTGACCAGGAAAATGGACAGTCGTTTGATGGCAAGGATACCAATGTTGTTATCGAAGGCGAAACACATGTACATGTCGATCTGGATGGAAAAGAAATTGCCGAAGTGACAACCCCGTACATTGATGAGAATCTCGGAAAGAGATACGACTTGGAAGAAAGAGGTGTGTAACATGTCTACAGGAATCAAATTTGGAGAGTACCATTCCTACGAAGAGTGGGGATTGAAGCTCTCTAAGATCACAATTGGCTTACCTGACCCTAAGACAGTGCTGATTGATATTCCAGGAGGGGATGGAGTTCTTGATTTGAGCGAGTCCCTTACAGGAAGAATGCAGTACGGGACAAGAAAACTGGAGTTCGAGTTTGATGCCAGAAATTGCAATTATTCTGATTGGTCAGATTTGACGAGCAATATTGCTGGAAAGATTCACGGAAAAAGAATGCGTATTTCGTTGGATACGGATCCGTGTTATTACTATGATGGCACAGTGGAAATGTCTACAGCAAAATCAAATGAAACGACAGCAAGTGTAGTGATATCCGCTACTTGCCAACCGTACAAAATGGAATTGACCGGTAGTTTGGAAGATTGGATATGGGATACATTCAGCTTTGAAACCGGCGTTATTAGAGAATACGCAAATATGGTAGTTGATGGAAAATTGGAGTTTATCCTGTATGGTAATCAAAAAGAAGTTGTGCCAACATTCTATGTTTATGCAACTGATGGATTAAAGGTTGAGTTCGAGAATACGACATATGATCTGAAAGATGGCGAGAATAAGGTACTAGATATTATTATAAAAGGCGGTGAAAATAAACTGGTTTTTACTGGAAACGGAAAGGTATCTGTTGATTACAAAGGAGGGATGCTTTGATGTATACGGTTTATGCGGACGGGGAGGTAATATACTCCCCGTTACTTTCTGCCAATGATGGATATTCTTTATTGGCGGCAAAAGTAACGAGTGAACTTAATAAAGCTGGATCATTTCAGTTTACAATGCCACCGAATAATGTGGCTTACGGAAATATCAATAAGTTATCTACGATTGTGTCAGTTGTATCGTCCGATAATCCTGCGTATGTTTTGAAGGATGTTGATAAAACAAGTAAAGGCCCAGCAACGTCCATTCCGACAACGGTTATATATGGAGGAGCAACTGTAGATCCGGGCACTGGAATGATTACACTCTTAAATCCATTGAATAGAGAAGGATCGCTGAGTTCAGAGATATGTTCAAATTTTAAACAGTATCCGTATTTTTATGGAGATTTAAAAGATGGTACCGAAGATTCTAAAATTTACAGATTTTCGGCTGCAAGCTACACAGTATCTACCGGAACCATAACGTTTCGGATGTATTCCTACACCTACTATAGCCAGACGTTTACGAAAATAGTCCAATCAAAAGAGTTGTTCCACGGAAGACTGTTGAATACGGAAAAGGATTTTTATAAGCGGCAGAAAGCAGTGTGTGAAGGAGAACTTGCTTATTTGGTGGATTCGATTTTACGCCCATATGATTACCAAGGAGATATCCCAGAATTATTTAAGCAGTATATAGCAAGCCATAATGAGCAGGTGGAAGAAACTAAACAATTTGAAGTTGGAGAGATTACCGTAACTGATCCGAATAATTATGTGCATTACAGTTCAACCGTGTATCCGAATGTTCTGAATGAGATAAAGGAAAAACTCGTGAATACACATGGCGGATATATCCGGACCAGGGTTTCTGGTGACAAGAGATATGTGGATTACGTGAAAAAGCCGGGGATTACAAATTCACAGATTATAGAATTCGGCAGCAATCTGCTCGACATTACGGAATATATTACTGCTGAAAATGTGTTTACGGTTTTGGTTCCTCTTGGCGAAAGGCTAAAAGATGAAGATGGAAATGAAACAGGCCGGCTGACCATAGCAGAAGTAAATGATGGAAAAGATTACATTGAAAGTGAAACAGGAATTAAGTTGTTCGGTAGGATTACAAAGATTCATGAGTGGGATGATGTAACAATTGCTGACAACTTACTTACGAAGGGAAAAGCGTATCTGAATGACGGAATAACAATGTCGGTATCACTAAAAGTGAAAGCAGTAGATTTGCACTTGGTAGACGTAAATACAGAGTTGATTTCAATTGGCGATGAAGTAAGAGTTGTATCTAAACCGCATGACATAGATACGTTTTTTTTATGTACCAAAATTGAACTTGATTTATTGACGCCGGACAATTCAGTGTATGAGTTCGGTGTTGCTTTTAAAACGTTGACAGGAAAGCTTAATAAGTAGGAGGCGATAAGATGGCTGATATAACGGAATTACTGAGAAATATAAAAACAAAAATCTATGGGAAAGATGTTCGGCAAGCCATTCATGATGCGATTCAGCAGTGCTATTTGGATGGAAAAGTCGGTGCTATTGATATGGTTGCAAGAAACCAGATCAGCAACCTCGTAGCCGAGAATAACAATACATCCGGGAATAGTGAATTGACTGATATTCGAGTTGGAGCAGATGGAACGAAATATCCTTCCGCTGGTGAAGCTGTGCGGACACAGATTAAGAACATCAGTTCAAGCCAAGAAGAGATTCAAACGCAATTCCCGATTCTTGCAGCTCATATGGCATCAGCAAGAAAACGGATGACAGAGACTAAGGCAGATATGCGGTTTTTCTCGTATGGCTCAATCAACAGTTCGGGTGCGATTGTTGATTCACAAAAAGAAATTGTCTCGGTATTATATGACAGGCATAAAAACGAAAGCATCACTCCTCCAGATGGATATGAAATAAGAATAACCACATACAATGCAAACAGCGGTTCTTTGAATAGTCTTGGGAGTTGGACGTCTAATACTACACGATATAGTGCAGATAATGATTCTTTGAAAGATAGAGTATCCATCAGAAGAAAAGACGGTGGGGATATTTCTCTTACAGATTTGGAGGATGCTGTTTATACCTCCATTGCCGATCTGAAGATATTCTATAACATTACCGTTGCATTAGACAGCTTGAAGAAAGAACTGGAGGCAAAAATCACATCTGTAAGCAACAAAGTGGCTGCTGTACAAAGCGATTTAGATGCAGCACCGAACGATATCGTAAATCTACATGTTTGGGAAAAATTCAGTTCCAATCTGACTCCAAATCTGGCCGCAGAAAAAGCACTGGGTCTTGGGACTTGGCCAGCGGGTATTGCAGGAATGAAACCCGATTTTACAATCAGTTACAGTGATGAAATAGGAAAAGCTGGAGGTGAGATTGTTCTAGCAGATCCGGTAAGTTCTTTTCGTGTAACGAATTCTAGTGACTACAAAAAGTTGAATTTCCTAAGAGGAAAATATGTGAAAAAAGCTTCAGCGAGTGATGGGATTTTTAAAGTTGCTACTAATGCAACATTTACCGTAACAACGGAAAAGAACATAATTGAAATGTATGTTATGAATTGTAGCAGTGCACAACATGTAGATTCCGTTGGATACACAGCAAGCTATGGACATGTAACGTCTGCAGACAGAAATGAATATCCGTCTGTTGGTTTGCAAGATGGTTTCCGCTATGAATACAAGGGAACGATCGGACAGGCACTGTCCAAAATTGAAACAATAGGTAGTAATTAAAGAGGAGGAAAGCAACATGAAAAAAAGAAGTAAATTATTAGCAGTGGTTTGTGCAACAGCATTATCCATGTCTTGTGTGACACCTGTTTTTGCGTGCACACCGAAATTGAATCCACCATCTGTGAAGATTCCAGATATCAATTTCGAGCCAGACGATGCCTTGAAAGAAGCCATCAACAACGCCGCAAAAAACTGGATTGAGAAATGTATTCTTGAAAAACCAACAGTAAATTATGCTACTTATTTCAAAAGTACATCAAGATATTGGTCTTATGGGATTTTGAACGTAAAGTGGGATCCGATTGAGGATGCAACAAGCTATGAAGTCTGCATCACCAAAGAAGACGGGGTAGAAAAAGTCTTTACGACAACTTATAATTCGCTTTTTGTGTCGGATAGATTCGATGATTTTGTGGCAAACGGGATGGATGGAGCAACCGTTAAAGTGAAAGCATATGGAGATGGGGATAAGTTTAGCTTGTGGTCAGATGAAGTGACCGTATCCAGATTTGATTTCTGATGAAAGAGAGGAGCAGCAATGGAAAATATCAATATTGCTAGTTTCTCCGAAGCGAATACTGCAACAGTAAAAGGAATTTGGCAGTATGATTTCGGCCAGATTTTGAGGATTGAAGGACTTGGACTTCCAGATGCTGTGGAGGTCCATTTTTCATTGCAGAAAACCGGAGGAGAAGCGAAACGAAGAATCGGCGTTACAAAAGATGGAGTAACAGATGTTCGCATTCCAGATTTTATCCTGGAAGAAGAATCATCTGTCAAGTATGAAGCATATGCATTTATCTATGTGTCCGATCGTATCCACGGGAACACTACGAAGAAAATTGTTATGGAGATTGAAGCTCGCCCTAAACCGGAAGCTTTCAACAAACCATGCGAGGCGCAGATATTCCAGGATACCATTGAAGCAGTTAGAGAATCTATGGCAGGAGCGGAAGCGGCGGCTGAACTTGCCGAAGCCTGGGCGCATGGCCATGAGAATCATCCGGAGAATGCTGAGGACAATGCAAAGTATTATTCTGATCTTGCCTCTGCATCCAAAGAGGCTACTGAGAATCTAAAAAGTGAAGTTGAAGATATGAAATCCTCAGTTGATCAGAGCGAGTCAACGGTTGCTGAGAATCTGAAAGCGGCAGAATCTGCGAAGAAAGCAGCTCAGGAGTCGGCAACAAATGCCAGTGCATCCGAAAAGAACGCTAAGGCATCTGAGACGGCATCGGAAACGTCAGCTAAGAATGCCGATGCATCAGAGGCGAACGCTAAGAAATCAGCAGACAGCGCAGCTGCATCAAAGGCGGCTGTGGATCAGACAGTCCAGGAATTCAATCAGACAGCTACTAATGCTCTGAGTGATGTAAATACTGCCGGAAAGGCTCAGAAGGATGCAGTTACAAAGGCTGGAACGGATGCTCTGACCGCTATATCTGCTGCAAAAACAGAGTCGGTCAATGCAGTAGAGAATGCCGGTACTGCACAGACCGACAAGGTAAATAAGGCTGGAACAACTCAGACGGATGCTGTTAATGCGGCAGGAAAGAAACAGGTTGGGGATATTGATTCGGCTGGATCAACAAAAGTCAATGAAGTAAATTCGGCTGGAGCTGCAGCTGTAAAAGCTGTAGAGGGCACAGGAAAGGAACAGACAGCCAATGCTACTAAAGCTGGAACAGATGCAGTAGATAATATCAATGAAGCTGGAAATGCTCAGATTACAGCTATCCAGGAAGAAGGAGAAAAACAGAAGAAGGCGATTGAAAATTATGCAAATGAAGTTGTGGATTTCCGAGAACAGGTGCTTGCCAATACAGCTGCTTTAGGGGGGTTCTCTTTTGTTTGCAATCCGGATGATGGCGGTCTTGACATTGTATATACAGTAAGCGAATAGGAGGTAAAACTTAAATGAGTAATGAAAACGTAACAAATTTTCCGCGAGAGTCCACGATTAGGGAACTCGTGGATTTACAGCGTGCAGATTTAGCAGGCAAAGCAGACGCAGCATACAAGGATAAAGTTGCTGCAGCAACAACAAAAGCAGAGGTAGACGATCTGTTTGTAGAATGGTGGAAGTATCAGTATGATCCAACGGTTTACAGTAAAGCGGACATGCTGGAAAGATGGTTCGGCCGTGTCCTGGAAGATTCCAGAGTGCACGGAGTTACTACACCGAGATACGCAAAGAGTACATCCATGATTGGAGAGCTGACAGATGATTCTGCTGGACTGGTGTGCACACCATCCACAGAAGCCACTGCCGGCTCTGATCCATTTGCGCATCTTCCTCAGTTTTGGTGTTTGGAAGTAGCTGCCGAGAAAAAAGCTGATGGTTCGCATGAAATTTTCTATGTCGAACATATTGACAGCACAAAAGATGTCAGATCCGGTGAACATTTGTGCTGGATGGTGCAGAAGAACACCTGGAAAAGAGAATGGCAGAATGATGAGTATAAATACTTGAAAACAAGATGCCACCCAGCATCCGGATACAAGAGATGGCCAGAAGGTACAGACAGAACCGGAAAAGTTCATGAGTACATTGCACATCCGAAATATTATGCAGGTATTGGAGCTGATGGACGTATCACTTGTGGAACTGGACTGGCTCCGGTAAACCGAACCTCCCACCAGACAGGCGTAAGCAAATGGAGAGCTAGAGGGGCACAGTATTCCGGAGCTTCCGGATCACTTGTAAAGTTCCTGGATGCTATGGTGCGTCTGAAATATGGGCGTAAAGGCAATTCGGGAAAGATTGAAGGGTGTACGTCTTACAACTACCAGTATACGGTTGCGGTGAGTGAGACTGGCGTAGAGCGAGTGATTCTGACGAAAGAGCAGGCTGCAAACCTTTTGGTTGGCTCGGCTGTTATGCTTGGCATTCAGAGTGGATCTGACAGAAACACAGCAAGTAACTATTCTATCTTTGATGGAAAGCTGATTACAGCTATTGAAACAGTGACTATTGAAGAAAAAGAATACTCAGCAGTCTATGTGGATAACGGAGGAAAGACTTTTGACACAACAGCAGGAAGCGCCTACCTTTCCACAAGCCCGTATTATTCTGGATGGAATGATACGGTTCTCGGCCGAGATGGAAGTCGATACAGTCCAACATCCGGAAAAGAGCCAGGTATGATTCAGGGCATTGAGTTCATGAATGGATCTTATCTGATTGTATCCGACGAACTTTGGCAGTGGAGTCAGAAATCAGATGGAGATTACCTGTTTGATTGTTATAAATGTTATGACCAGAGTAAGGTTGGTTCAGCAATCAATGCAAACTATGAAAAAGTAGACGTACCGTCTGTACTGGTTCCGAAAGACACGGCTGCCTGGACGTGGAAATATATCACGGACAATGCTATCAATGATGACGTTCTCTGGCCGGAGGCTATCACTGCAAGTGGAAGCGGTACTGGAGTGGGGGCTGGCTTCTCTTGCGGCCCTGCGGCGTCCGGTGTTCGTGCGGCTTGGTGCTTTGGTAGTTTGTACGGCGGTGGCTCTGACGGCGTTTCGTGCCGTCACTCGGGCAATTGGGTGTCTAACGCTTTCTGGTACGGCTCTCTTGGAGCACCTGGTCTTGAGGGTTAAATACGGGGTGAATGCGAAGCAGAGGGGCAGTAAGCCCCTTTATTGTCTTATTTGCAAATAAAATAATTTTAGGGTTATACGGTGTCTGGGAGCTGGCTTCAATTGCGAACCTGCGGCGTCCGGTGTTCGTGCGGCTTGGTGCTTTGGTAATTTGAACGACGGTGGCAATGACGGCGTTTCGTGCCGTAACTCGAACAATTGGGTGTCTAACGCTAACTGGAACGGCTCTCTTGGAGCAACTGGTACAATTTTGAAAAGAGTATTTAAAAATCATTGCACCGTATAATCCTCGCTTATGTGCGAAAATAACTTGAAACCAACGAGGCTAGTACCTACGGGGAAAGCCACGGAAGTAACCAGATGAATATTAAGGAGGTTGATGTTTGAAAACCTATTGCAAACCGGCAACCGTGAATGTTGAGGACTGGAAATTCAATGAGGTTGCCGTAATAGAATGTTTCCGGAATAAGCGTGGCAGAAATGATTTCCAACGTCTGCTCTGTAAGACCGGAAAGATCACAAAGCGTCAGATTGCAGAGGATCAGCTGAATAAGGATTTTAAACGAACCCTGGAAGCTGAATCAGAAGTAGCAAAGATGCTGACGCAACGTATAATCAACCGAGATTTACAATTACAATCTATTCGTCAGTTCCAAAGAATTGACGGACTGACGCAGAAGCTTCGTGATATCTGCCAGGAATCTCCAGAACAGCAGGTATTTGAATATATCGGAGTATATGCGTTGAAACCTCTTTTCAGAGCGAAGATTTTACCGATTCAGTACGGAAGCATCCCGAACAAGGGAGGTGTAGCCGGAAAGCGGAAAATCGAAAGACTACTCCGGAAGAAATTTCATGGTAAGGTAGTTGCTTTGAAAGGAGATGTTACAAAAGCCTATCCCTCAGTGACAATCCCGGTTGTCATGGAGATGCTGAGAAGAGACATAGGCAAGAATAAAGTGCTGCTATGGTTCCTGGGTGCTCTTATGAGCAATTATCCTGGGAACCATCTTTGCATAGGTGGATATCTTCCAGCATGGCTATTCAATTACGTGATGTCTTATGTATTGAGATATATCTATGAGCAAGCTCAGATACGCAGAGGAAAGCGGAATAGGCTTGTATATGCGATTGTATGCTATGCAGATGATTTCACGATCTATGGCGATGTTTCAAAGCTGAAAAAGGCAATGAAGAAAGCTACGATCTGGGCTCGTGATAAGTTCGGATTGAAAATCAAGGATATCTGGCAATTCTACCAGGTAGCTTCGTTTGATGAAGAACGGGAGAACCTGGAAGAGCGAAGGAAAGGCAGTAAGAAAAGGACGCCCGGAGTTGATATGATGGGCTATGTAGTCCGGAGGAGATACACGATCATCCGTGGGAGAGTATTCCGGAGAATCCGGAGGCAAGTGCTCAGAGCCTGGGAGGATTTCAAGACGAAAGGATTTATCCCATGGTGGAGAGCCTGCCGGATTGCAGCATACAAAGGCTGGATAAAGCATAGCAACAGTTTGAAATTCCGGATAGAGTATTGTTTTGATAAGCTATTCAAAATGTGTTCATACAGTGCAAGTAAGCACGGAAAGGAAGTAGAAAATGAGAAGAGAATCTTACTTATCGCAGCCGCTAAAGGTTGAAGTGTACGCGGTAGAATCCGGAACGGATGTTATCCTTCGAAAGAATATCGAAGAAGTAGAAAAGACAGAGGCTTATGGCGGCGATAAAGAAACTTCATACAAGGTATGGGAGTGCGATGAAGTTCAGCTCCGGTATCCGGGAAATGTAACAGCAGAAGAAATTGAAAAAGATTTCGACTACTGGTTTGAAAAAGCTGAGACATTCACGGAACCTGTACAGCCAGAAGGATTGAGCCTGGAAGATGCAAAAAAACTGAAATACAAGGAAATTGCAGCTGCATGTGAACAGACTATCTATGCAGGAGTAGATGTGGCGGTGTCAACCGGAACAGAACATTTTAGTCTGACTGAGAAAGACCAGATCAATCTGTTCGGTAAGAAAATGCAGCTTTTAGCTGGTGAGGAAAAACTGGAATACCATGAGGATGGACAGCCTTGTAAGTATTTTTCGGCTGCTGATATGCAGAAGATTGTTGATACAGCAATGTTCTATGTATCGTATAATACGACATACTGCAATGCCCTTAACATGTGGATTAAGTCCATCAGCAAAGCATCTGAATTAGAGCAGATTCAGTGGGGCACAAAAATTCCGGAAGAGTTCCAGAATGAAGTGCTGAAAGATTATGTTAAGGCCATGGCATCCGGAGGTATTGCATAGTGAAAAAAATCATAAAGTACCTGACACTCTTCCTGATCGGAGGAGTTTTTTATTATTCCCTGGAAGTGATCTTCCGGGGGTATTCATTTCCGGCAATGGCAGTGTGCGGAGGCTTGTGTTTCATCATTTGTGGAGTGATTAACGAGAGGTCACGATGTATGCCGCTGGTTCTCCAGCAGTTGATAGCTGCATCCGGGATTACAGTGATTGAATTTATCTTCGGATTGATCTTGAATGTATGGCTGGGACTGAATATGTGGGATTACAGCAACATGCCGGGGAATGTTCTTGGTCAGATATGTCCTCAGTTCATGATCCTTTGGTTTTTTCTTTCAGCAGTAGGGATAATCCTGGATGATGTGGTTCGATGGCGGTTCTTCGGAGAAGAGAAGCCACATTATCATCTTTTCAAGAAAAGGAAGGGCGATAAATGACAAAGTTACAGATTATCTCCAAATTATGGTCGGCAATCTATGATCTAATCTTCTTGGCAAAGGGGACACCGACTAAAAGTCTGGATGAGATCGAAGCAGATCTTGACATTATCGAGCACGCATGCCGGAGGTATGCAGATTGCGATGATGATGAGATAGCAATTAGCAGTGAAGGAGGTGTTGCATATGCAGATACGAGCGCAGCCGAAAAGGTAGGTTAGTTCTGAAAATCCGAAATAGCAGGAAGGAGATCCAATGGACTTATTGATAGCTGCCGGTATCCCGTCCGCAATCGTGGCATTTTGTTTCTGGTTGCTGGAGAAGCGAATCCAGGAACGTGCGGAAGCCGAGAAGAACGAACGGGCATGTAGGCAGAGAGAACAGGATGAGAAAGAGAAGAACCGTGAGGAGTTGCAGTACATGATGCTGAAAGCTCTGGACGGTTCTCTTTGTTTGTCAGAAGCTACAGCAAAGGCGATGCAGAGGATTCCAGATGCGAAATGCAATGGAGATATGCACACTGCATTGGACTACGAGCTGGAGCAGAAGCATGATCTGGAGAACTTTCTGACAAGGCAGGGAGTGAACCATATCACAGGGGAATAAAATAGAAGGCTGTATTTGCCCCGTATTTGCCTTTATAGCGTTTAGGCAATAATTTCCTCGGTCAAATAATTATAAACGCTGCATGGAACTATCAAGAGATTACAAAGCATAACAGGAGGATTGATTCTATGGAATTATTAAACTATTTAAGCCAGGTGCCGATTCCGGTTCTTATCCTGGTAATCGCAGTGCTGGTCGTTGTAACGGCAGTGGTCGCATATCAGTATGCGAAAGCAAAAGGACTGGAGGGCATCCGCAAAGAGGTGTATGAACTGTTCCTTCACGCTGAACATATCTACAAAGAGTCCGGCCAGGGAGAACAGAAACTGAAATGGG
>OLWA01002126.1_pt1 | contig 18383 bp, 7 predicted proteins | sample 1673251 | NCBI WGS metagenome assembly OLWA01 (sample SAMEA3178937, study PRJEB25190) | human gut metagenome | biome: human gut; feature: human-associated habitat; material: faeces | place: Austria | collected 2013 | reverse complement strand
GCGGATGGGGAGCAATCCCCACCGTCACGGCTCGGAATAGTTTCAGAATCGTAAAAGCAGGACTATCTGAATACTGTACAGCAAGCCGAAAAACCTCTACAGCCGTGCCACCTCCCCTTTTTCGAGGGGAGGCAAGGACGTGGTGCTGAGCAAGGGATAGTGCGGATACGAAGCCGTACAAGCACACGCAGACGCTCGCCCTACGAAAAGTGGGTGGGATAGTGCGGTTTTGGAAAGGTTGGTGGAGTGACAATCCCTCAGTCTTGCGACAGATAGGGCAGAGAGGATATTAACGTTGATGAAATCGCAGAATGTTACAATTTATGAGGAGAAATAGCCTTGTCGCAATCCAGCTCCCTTTGGCAAGGGAACCAAGTGTGATAGTGCAAAGCTAGGGATAGTGCGGTTTTGGGAGGGTTGGTGTCAGTGCTGTTGTACAGATACACTTACAAAATTATTAACGCCTTGTCAGTACGCAAAGTGTTTTCGGCGGTGTTGGTGCGAAGAATCCTCAATAGTTGGCTGAGCGAAGCTCAGCAACAGAAGCTCCCTTTGACAAGGGAGGCAAGGATATAGTGCTTTTTGAGGGGTAGTGCTTGGCAAAATATTTCACTTGACCGGTGGGTGTAGGGCGCCGTTTTTTGTATTATGTGCCGCATTTATGACCGTTTGCGCCGTTATAACAACCGTTCGTGCCAAAAAGTTGAAATCGCAAAGCGAATGAGTTATGATATAATTATAAAATTATAAGGGGGAGAAGTATGCTCATCTGCGTTTACGATACCGCAAACGAGGCGGAGATACTGAAAGCGAAAATAACACAGATCGCAACGGCGGCATATCGACGAATTGCCTACAGGGCATGTCAGAGGTATGAGAGCTTTGCGACGGAGTGTAAGACGGCTGACCTTATAATCGTGCTTGCCGACGGAGCGGACGGTATGGAGGGCGTTATTGCGGCGAAGAATGCCGATAGGGATACGCCTGTAATATGGCTGTCGGATGATGAGGGATTCGGGGCACAGTCATACAGGCTTGGCTGTACCTATTTTCACAAGAAGCCGATACCGCTTGAAAAGCTGAAGGAGGCACTGCATAAGTGCAGGTGCATGGCATAAGCACGGGTAAATCTACAGGAGGAAAAACATGAAGAAAAAATTTGTACGGCTCATAAGTGCGGTGCTGTCTGCGGCAATGACGCTGACGGCTGTACCGTTATCGGCATTTGCCGAGGGCGAGGCACATACGCATGACGGCGAGAGCAATGTCATCACGACACCGCTTGATTTCAGAGAAAAGACGGCGGACGAAAACGGTGTCGGCTGGAGCTGGGATTATGACACAAAGACGCTGACGCTTAACGGAGTGAACATTCAGGCGACAACAGAAGAGAATATGATGAGCGTCGTAACAGTCCCTGACGGTACGAAAATAGTGCTGAACGGTGAAAACACTATCGTACAGACCGATACCCTCGAAAGCGATACATACGTTCTCAGTGCCGTAAATAATAAAGAGGTCAATTGTGACGGCACAATGACGATCAGCGGCGACGGTGTGCTGAATGCAGAGAACCGCTCTACAGACAGTATGGCACGCTCTCTCGGCGGATCAATAATCCTGAACGGCGGTACAGTAAACGCAACAGGTACTGTAAAGACAAATTCGCTTGAAATACATAATGACGGTGTGCTGAACGCAAATGCGACAACTGCATCTTTTGAGGGTGTGGCTGTCAATGTCAGCGGCGGCATTACTGTTGACGGCAACGGCAGTCTTACTGCAGTAGGTTGTGCTAATGAATCTACGTTAAACAGTGCAATATTGCTTACCAGTAATTTCGGTGACAAAATTTCCGTCAGCGAAAACGGCAGTATTACTGTGCCTGAAGGCAATGCAGCAAGAGTCGGAATATACTACAGCGGAAACAACGGCGACGGAATGGATGCCGAAATAAGCGGCGGTAAGGTCACTGCTTACGGTGCTAAGTATGGCATTTACAAAGTAAACCTTATAATGAGCGGTACAGGCTCGGTATATACTACGGGCGGTTCATACGCTATCGGTCAAACTGTACCGACAATAGACGAGAATGAATTTGTAATAAAGGGCTCGACCGAGTTCAAGGCTTCGGAAAGTGCTGTGACAGGCGAGGTCAAGTATAACAGCGGCTATTATGAGATTGGCGGAGCGGACGCTAAGACGGTAGTTATAAAGCCTGATACTTCTCCCCGTATAATACTCGGAAAGCAGACAGGAATATTCAAGACGGAAGAGTATGAAATAATTGAAGGCATGACTGATACCAAGCTCAAGGGTACGGTTTACTTTGATATTACTCTGAAGAATATGAGCGATGAAGAGTTTGCAGACGCAAGAGGCTATTTCGGCGGCGATGAACCCGATTTATCAGCAAGCATAATCAAGACCGATTACGGCTGGGTGTGCATGGTCTGCGATACCGAGTTTTCGGTTACATACGACACTGATAATACTCTTACAATAAAGTGCGGAGATATTGTATCCAATACCGTTCAGGTAAAGTCGAATGCAAACCGTTTCAACAAGGTTACACAGGGTGACAACACAAACAGAACGGTTTTCTATACAAACACTTCGCAGGAAGAGAAGGACAATTACAAGCTTGTAAGCGCCTATACGGTTGACAGTGAAAGCATAAGCTATAACTGGTACAGTATGAACAGTGCATACAGTGCAGATGAGCTCGGTGCGGCAGTATCCGGAAGCAACGGCGAATTCAAGCTTGCGGATAATATTCCTGCCGGAAATTATGTTCTGTATTGCGATATAACCTATTCAGACGGTGACAGCACAGAAACTGTTACAGAAAAATTTACATTTACATATAAAGAATGTGCACATGAAAACGGTTATTCCGACGGTAAATGCAAAAACTGCGGAGCGTTATGTGATCACAGCAATATTGACATTAACACGGGTAAGTGTAACGAGTGTGCGCATCAGTTTGTTGCTACAATCAGCACAGACGGCAGTGCGCCGACAGGCTGTGACACGCTCGCAGACTGCCTTGACAGCATTACTGCCGATACCGGAAACTATGTTAAGATCTATCAGGATATCGGCGATACATCGGCAACTGCAACTTTAGATACTATAGATGTAAAACACAATGTTATGATCGACCTTAACGGTCACAAGCTGAACAATATCAAGCTTGGGGTCAACAAAGACGTCACGCTTACATTAACCGGCACAGCGGGCAGTTATGTTACGCAGGTGTATGTTCGCAAAGGCGGCGGATCATTCATAATTGACAGCGAAGCAAATGTAGAATTTAATACAATTTTTGTTGAGGACAGTGCACGGCTTGCTGTAAACGATGGCGCAAAAGTAACTACAGAACAGTTGACTGTGATAGCATCCGTGAATGATGACGGAACTACAACGACATCTGTAAAGCTCGCTACGGGAATGAAGTTAGGTGGGCTGACATATCATCGCCAAAACAATTCCGGCGCTCTGAAATTAGGCAATCTTCTTGATGTTACCCGGCAGGCACTGCGACGTGAAGATAACGGCAATTATCTTGATCTTTATAAAGAATATGGAAGTATGGGTTATTCCGTTGCGCTTACTGTTGTTGAGCATACTGACGCTGACCACAAATACGGCAGTGGAACAGGCAAGTGCGAGGAGTGCGGAAAGCCCTGCGAGCATGGCGGTGATATAAACACGGACACCGGCATCTGCTCAATCTGCGGTGCGGTTGTGTCTGTCGCACTCTATACAGACAAGAACGGAAGCTTAAAGTATGTAGATACCGATGAGCTTCACTCTTTACTGAATGAATACAACGGAAGCGGTACGATAAAGCTGTTTAAGGATTATTCTAAACCAAGCGCTCAGTATGACTTATACGGAGAGCTTACAATTGACGTAAACGGACGCCAATTTAAAATCCGGAGTATTACTCCTTGCAAAAGCGGAAAGCTTACGATCAAAAACAGCGGCAATCCGGTTATGCTCGGTTGTAATGTATATCCGACAAACGACGCTTCATACGCCGGCGGTACGCTTATAATAGACGGCGATGTAGTTTTAGACACTTCGATCTATGTATATGATTCGAGTACGGTTATATTGAAAGCCGGTGCATATCAAGCCGGACTTTACGCCAGGGACAGCAAGACATTATACGATATGCTCGGAGAGGGTAAGGCTTTCTTCAAGACTGACGGAACTCTTTTCAATGCAAATGTTAAGGAAATATCAAGCAGTGAAACGCTGACAATCAAAGACCACAGCCATACCTATGTTGACGGCGAGTGCGGCTGCGGATATGTTTGCCCTCACAGCGATGTTAACAGCAAAACGGGTATGTGCAAAACCTGTCAGTATGAGTTCGTTGCTACGCTGACTGTAGGCGACAAGGTAACCGGCTTTGATTCACTGAGCGATTGCCTTAGCAAGACTTCAGAAGACAGCGAAAACTATGTAAAGATTTATAAGAATATCGATGATAGAACAACTATAAATGTAAATCATACTGTTACTGTTGACCTTAACAGTCATAAGCTGTATTATATCGAACTCAAGGTCAACAACGACAATGGTGCCGGTAATCTTACATTGACCGGCTCAGAGGACAGCTATATTAGTCAAGTGGATGTTTGCGGAGGTAGAACATTTAAAATTGATAGCGACGCAAATATAAACTTCGAAACAATTTTTGTTGAGGCAGGTGCGCGGTTCGAAGTAAGCTACGGTGCAAATGTAACTGTAAATACTTTGGTCGTGAAGGAATCTTTAAAGCTTTACGGAAGAACAACAACATCTGTAAGGCTTGCTACGGGAATGAGAATAGGTACGTTGATGTATGAACTCGACCGCAACTCCGGCTCCGGCAACCTGCTGCTTTATTCTCTGCTTGGAGAAGGTAAGGCACTGCAATATGACAACAGCGGTGAGTATGTTGATATTTATGAAAAGTTTACATCAAAGATTATACACGATTCGTTTACTGTTGTAGATCATTACGAACACAGCTACGACAAAGCAACGGGCAAGTGCGTCTGCGGATATGTATGCCCCCACAGCGATGTTGACAGCAAAACGGGTGTATGCTCTATCTGCAAATATCAGTTTACTGCGGGCATTTCGGGCGTGGGAACAGCGAAGTATTTCGATAATATAGACGACGCTTTTGTTGCGGCATTATCGGCGGAAAACAACGGCTGTACGCTGACATTGTATAAGCACTGCGAGATTACACAGAACGTAGAAATCGGCAATACAACGGTTACTGTCGATGTGAACGGATGTTCACTCGGCGGAGAGGCAGATATAAGTGTAAATAACGGTGGTGTGCTGTACCTTAAGGACAGCAGGAAAAGCACCTACTACGGATGCATAGACGCACCTTTTAGTGTAAACGGCGGTACGCTTATAAACGGTACTGCAGACGGCGGCAGTTCAGCCGCAGATGTACTCAATTTAGTCATTAACAGTGCTAAGTGTGTCGAAATATACGGCGGCATATTTGAGAATGTTTATATTGCACACGCAAGCGGTGTAGCTTTATACGGCGGAAGGTACAACACCATCTGCGGCGAGGAAAGCAACAGCACACCTGTAAACGATCTGCTTGCAAAGGGTTATGCATTTGCGACCTTAAACAGTGTCACACATCTCCCCGAAAGTATAGTTGACGGCAGTGCGGTGACACTCAGCGAAGGAATTAGAAATGTCACAGTTGTAAAGCATACTCATACATACACCGAAACAGAGACAAAGTGTGCGTGCGGTGCTGTGCTTTATGCAAAGGTGACATCAGCCGACGGTACTACTAACGAATATTTTGACAGCATTGAGGAAGGCTTATTATATGCCGATAAGGCTGAAAACAAGGGCTGTGTTTTCACTCTTGTAACAAGCGGTAAGATCAATAGTGGGGTTAGGCTGTCAAACGGTCAGTTTACTATTACCACAAGTAATTATGGTACTATCTATGATTACAACCAGACAATAACTATTGACGGTGCAGATGTTATTGCTGAAGGTTATATGTTCATCAGGTGCAAGGTTTATGTGAAGAGCGGATCTCTTACATTACCTGAGGGCTCAAGCGCCGGATTTGATAGTATTGCTATATCAGGCGGTACCGTAACTGTCAGCGAAGGTGTCAATGCTGACAGTTATGTGGGTGCTGATAATTTATTTGTAAGCGAAGACGCAACTGATGTAAAGCTTACTATAGGCGGAGGTACTTACGGCAATGTCTATCTCGGACAGCTTAAATTAAAGGACGTAATCGCAAGCGGTGTGCGTGTGATAAGCTACGACAATCCGACAGATCCGACTGCGGAGAAAACAGCAACGGCTTTATTATACAGCGATATAGCCGAAAAAAATAATTTTGACTCCGAAAACAATACTGTAAGCTATTATCTGTTTACCAAGTGCGAGCATAAGAATAAGGACGGCAGTTATGCCTTTAATGAGGGCGGTATATGCAAATACTGTAACTCTGAGTTTGCCGCAAGCGTAAGCTATACGGTTGACGGAAGTGCAAAGACAGAGCTGTTCAGCAATATATGCGACGCTTTTGACAAGGCTAATGAGATAGGTACGGCTACAGTAACGCTGTATAAGGATATTACAGACAGCGAACGTACACAGGAGATTACCGTTATGGGCAATGTAACGCTTGAACTGAACGGTAAAACACTGGGTGGTCGTTATGGCATAGCGCGTATATCGGTATCTGACGGTGGCACGCTTACTGTAAACGGCGATGGCGATATGGATACACCTATTTACGTTAATGAAAACTCAAAATTAGTCATTAACGGCGGTGGATACTTCAATTCTGTGTCAGTTAAAAAAGGAGGCAACGCAGAAATAGGCGGCGGCACTATACAAGGTCTGTCCGTTCGCGGTAACGTAAAACTCAGCGGCGGTAAATTCAACGACATCGAGATATTTAACGGCAATCTTGAATCTGTACTGGCAGACGGTTATGCGTATAAAAATGCTGACGGCACTTGGCTTTCGATTGATGAGCGTGAAAAAAATAGCTATTTGGGCGGTTCTAAAGGAGCGTTATCCGTAGAAGAAGCACCCATAAAGAGCGCAAGTATTTCGTGGGCAGGCGGAGGAACGCCTGTTATATACCGTAACGGAGCGAAAAAATTAAAAGTCAATGTTACATGCGATGTGGCGGACACTTCAAAGCGGATAACCTATTCGGACTATGTAAACGGCAATAATCGCAGTAAAGATTCTAAGCTTTCTGTTAACTGGTATATGGTATTCGGTTATAAAATCGGTGAGATTGTAGCGGAAGACGGTGAGGTTGAATATTACACTGTACTGAAGTGTGACGGATACGAATATAAGTCGAATGCACTTAAGTTTACACTTGCGACCTGCTCGCACCCTGAGGATAGCTTTAATAACGAAACCGACGGTTTGGTATTCTGCGGTATATGTGATTTATTGATAGAAGCCGAGGTAGTAGATGCTGACGGCAAGTCGTTAGGCTATGCGGATATAGAGAGTGCCATAAAGCTGGCGCAGGAGAACGAAGGCAGCACTGTAAAGCTGATTTCGGAAAGAGTACCTGCGTCCATTACCGTGACGGGCGGTAAGTTTACTGTTGACTTTAACGGTAAAGAGGCATATTATCAGTTCGCTGTCAACGGCGGTGACGTGACTTTCACTTCTTCAGCAGAAAAAGCCGATGTAGAAAATCTGCAAAGCACAATCAAAGTAAACGGAGCTAACGCTAAGGTTACAATTGACGGTAAAATCAAGCTGGGAAGTGTAACAATATCAAGCGGTGCGCTTGCAGTAAACAGTGCCGAGAGTTATATTAAAGAACTGTCAATAAATGGCGGAAAGACTGTTGTAAACGGTGCAAATATTGATGCACTGAAAGCTAACGGCGGAGACACGGTCATCAATTATGTTACAGCCGATTCTTTAAGCGTGAATATCAACGGGTCCGGTAGCATCTCTATCGTAGCCGGCGAGTTCGGTAGCACCACTTGCAAAACAGACAGCGGTTATACTTTAGGTATGGCAATTGCGAGTGGAAGCAGAGTTTACGACAGTAATATGAATGGCGCTATTATTTACACATACGATGCTATTCAGACCATGACCAAAACCGATAGAATTTTTGTTGATAAGTGCGTCCATAAGGACGGAAAAGGCAGTTATGTGCTTGACGGTAATCCCTGTCCTTACTGCAGTGAGGAAATTGTTGCAACTGTAAGCTATACTGCCGGCGGAAGCGAAGAGACAGATCTGTTCAGCGATATATGTGACGCTTTTGACAAGGCTAATGAGATAGGTACGGCTACAGTAACGCTGTATAAGGATATTACGGACGATATTACAGATACGATAGCTGTTACAGGCAATGTTACGCTTGAACTTAACGGTAAAAGGCTCTCACAACCCGGTACTGATGTATGGTATTCCATAGAAGTAACGAGCGGTAAGCTGACCGTTAACGGCAGTGGCTTAATAAAACGTGTTGCTGTTCGCAACGGCAGCAATGCGGAAATCAACGGTGGTACTTTCTCTGACTTCATAATTAAAGACGGCGGTAACGCTGTAATTAAAGGCGGTCAATTCTACAGCTTACAGGTTTCAGGCGAAGGCAGAAACGTAGGACAGCTTCTTGCGGATGGCTATGCCTATTGGAGGCTTATCGATTCCGGCATCTGGTCTACTATTGCAGAGCGTGAAAAGCAGGATATAGCTAATGTAGAAGTAAAGGAAGCGCCGATAAAGAGTGCAACGGCGACAGCAAATAAGACTGTGCTGTACCGCAACGGCGGAGGTGCACGGCAGATCTCATTTAAATTCAATGTTAAGACAAGCGACGGATACACGGTAAGTGATGCCAATAAGGTCACAGTCGGTTTATATGTCGGCGATACCTTAATAAGAGAGAGCGACTTCGGCGGAAATTCATCTACGTTTGCAAATGCAAGTGAAATTTCCGATACTGACGGCACTGTAAAGGCACATCTTGTTATCAAGCTGAACGGATATGAGTATGTGACGAATGATGTCGAGTTTGAAATAGCGACCTGTACGCATCCGTATGACGCATTAACGACAGACGAGTATGATTACTATTGTTGTTCGTTATGTGATGCCGGCATAAATGCGATACTTGTTAAAACAAACGGCGACAAGGCATGCTATACCGACAATGTGCCCGAAGCATTTGAATCAGCACAGCTTGAGGAGAACAACGGCTGTACATTAGAATTATACAGAGGTGTGAACAGAGACTGTGAGATCACACAGGGCAGCTTTACCGTTTTATTCAAGAAAACGGGAAGTGCATCTGCTGTGATCAAAGTAAGCGGCGGAAATGTCAAGTTCACGGGAGATGACGGCTGTACATTGTCGAAGTATCCGGGAAGCTCTGTGGGATATCTCATAGCTGTAACGGGCGGCACGGTAACGTTTGATAATATAACTATCGACGATGACAGTATCAGCGTAAGCGGCGGCAAGACTGTTATAAACGGCGGTACTTATAATAAGCTGAGCGTCAGCGGAGGTACGGTCACTATAAACAGCGGTACATTCAGCAGCATAGATGTAAGCGCAGAGGGCAAGGCACTGAAAGATCTGCTCGGCGAGAACAAGGCGTTTGCGACAAGCGACGGAAAGCTGTTTGACGCAAGCAAGGTTTCGGAAAGCGATAATTCACTTACGGTAATCGACCACAGCAAGCATGAGTATGACGAAACAGGAAGGTGCGGCTGCGGTTATCAGTGCCCGCATGATGACGTTGATACCAAAGCAGGCGTGTGCAGAGAGTGTAACACAAAGATATACGCTGCAATCACTGTAAAGAGTGAGACCGGAACAACGGTAAAATACTTTACAAAACTTACGGAAGCATTTGAGTTTGCGGCAAAGAACGAAAACAAGGGCTGTACGCTGAAAATGCTCAGAGATTTCTTCGATAGAAATACTGACATTAACGTAAACGGCGGAAAACTTACTGTCGATATGAACGGCTTTGGTGTCTATATCAATAGCTTTAACGGATCCGGAACCCAATTCACTATACGCAGTGACAGTAAGTGTACTTTTGGGGTTGAAAATGGATTTAGCATGGACGGCGGCACTGTTACTTTCTCGGGAGAGGTCAGCGTAGTTTGCCAGAATGTGAAATTAAATGCCACATACTTCTCCTCCTATGTTGAAACGCTGAAAATTGACACGCTGATTTTAGAAGACGGTGTTCTGCTTAAACAGCTGGCAAGTATCACGAATGCTAATATCGCTAATATAGACTGCTCAAGTGAAATTTATCTTTATCAAATTTTAGCGAGCGGCAGCCGTGTCGATTCTCAGCTGTACAGCGCTCTGAAAGCAAACGCTTCGTCAAACTTCGATAACGTAAGAATAATAAGATGCGACCACCCGGACGGTGTGGGCAGAGATAACCGTTGCATATACTGCAATTCATTGATCGCTGCAAGCGTAAGCTATACCGAGAACGGAGCGGAAAAGACAGAATATTTTGTTAAGGAAGATCTGGGAAAGGCGTTTGCCAAGGCAAACAGCGTTGCAAGTGCAACAATAACAATGCTGATGTCTTCCGTTTATGATACAGACTACCTCCCTGTTACAGGTGATGTTACACTTATTGCAAATGGCGATAACGCCATCTTGTATAATACAGTAAAGGTCGCCGATGGCGGTAAGCTGACACTTAGAGGCAACGCCAATATTTTCGCTGTAATTGCCGAGCCGGGCTCCAGGTTGACTGCCGAAGAAGCCACAAGAATCACATATCTCACCGTAAACGGCGGAGATGTTAAGCTCAGCGGCGGACAATATGATAACATTACGGTAAAAGATGGCAAGATAACAGATATTCTGGCTGACGGCTATGCGTATAAGAAAACAGAGGGCGGTGCATGGCTGACGCTTAAAGAACGTGAGGTGTCGGAAGCAAGCGGTGTTACCGTTGCTAAGGCGCCGATAGTAAAAGCAACGCTTAGCACAGAAATAAACAAGCTGTATCGCAACAGCAACGCAAACCCCACGCTGAAGTTCAACCTTGATCTTGCTCACGGCTCGAACCTGAACGACTCGTATGTAAGTAAGAGATACGGTATAAACTCCTATGTAAGCGGAGATATAATTTATAGCAGCTTAAGCGCACTTGTAAAGGACGCTAAATTGTCGGCAGACGAAATAATTGATAAGGCAGGCGACAGCGATGTTGCTGAGATATACTTCGTAGTTATTACCGATGACGGCTATGAAATAAAGTCGAACACTGTAAGCATAGACCTTGTTGACTGTGATCATTCTCAGGTGGCCGATCCTACAGCGGACAAGGAAACCGCAGGTAATATTACCGAGCCGACATATTGCGAGATATGCGAGAGCAAGTTCAATGCAAAGATAACAAAGGGCGACGATGTCAGGTATTATAACAATCTTGACGAGGCTGCGAAAGACGCTCAGAAGAGCGAAAACGAGGGCTGTACCTTATATCCGCTTTATAACAAGAACGGATACGGCGGTCAGTTAGTCATAACCGAAGGTAACTTCACGCTCAAGTACGCAGTTCGTACAGCGTTCTCACGTCCGATCATCATAAACGGCAAGGCAAAGCTGACGGTTACGGGACGTTGTGCGGTGACAGCGTTTGAGAATCAAGACGCATTCATAGTGAGGGGCGGTGATGTCACATTTGACGGGCTTGCTACAGGCAGCAATGTGACCATAAACGGCGGAAATGTTACAATGACTGCCAACAACATAAATTGCCTTACTATAAACGGCGGTAATGTATCCATTTCGTCAGGTGGGTTTGCCGAAATCGTAACTACGGTCAGTGATAAGGTGATAGCCGATTATATCGATCCCGGCTTCTGGGTACAGGACAGAGGAACAAAAGAGTGGATAGATATATACAGTCTTAATAAGGCAACGGCATCATCGACAAACGGACTTACGGTACGGTTGTGTCCGATGCAGATAATCAAGCCGATTGATACTGTATATTACACCAACGGCTATTATCCGGGCGACATACCGTCACTTCAAATAAATGCAGAGCCGTGGTATTCAGGCGAGGTCGACGCAAATGTTGCTTATCAGTGGATCGCCATTGATGAAAACGGCTACGAAACAGTGATAGAGGGCGCTACAGACAGAAAGCTGTCGCTCGAAAATCTCACAACGGGCAGGTACTACTGCCGTCTTACCTACAGCAATGCTACAACGGCGGGAGTTTCTATGAAGTCGGACGTTGTAACGGCTACGATAACCGAATGTGAGCATTCCGGAGGAGAGGCTACCTGCACCAAAAAGGCAAAGTGTGAAATATGCGGAGCGGAGTATGGCGAACCTCTCGGTCACGACTATGTTGTAATCAAAGTAGTTGAGCCTGACTATCGCAACGAAGGCTACAGCGTATTTGAATGCACAAGATGTAAGGATTCATATATCGGAAACCGTGTTCCCGTAAAGCCTATTCCCGATGTGGAAGAAATAGCGGTTGAAAAGACAACATACAATGAAGTCGATATAAGCTGGAAGAATATAAGCGGCGTTGACGGATATTATGTCGAATGCTATGTCGGCAATCAGTGGAAGCAGATCGGCTTCAGCACGGACGGCGACAGAGTAGCGGCAAAGCTGAGCGGTCTTTCTGCAGGCCTTAAATATAAGGTAAGGATAGCGGCTTATGCAGGAAGATTCACCGGCAAGTTCAGATGTTTCTATGTTGATACTGTTCCTTCTCCCGTATGGAATATAAATACGGTGAAGGCTACCGATGAAACGGTAAGAATAAGCTGGAGCAGAAACACCAGAGCGGACGGCTACAAGGTAGAGTGGTACATTGATAATCAGTGGTCCGTAAAGACTGTTACCGGCAACAATAATATAGCGGCGGTTATAGACGGACTTTGTGCAGGAACACGATATAAAGTAAGGGTAAGCGCATATAAGGGTGACCTTTACAGTCCGTATACATACGGCTATATAGATACGCTCCCGTCAAAAGTTACGGGTATTACGCAGAAAGTCACATCTTCTTCGTTTACGCTTAAATGGGATAAGAACGAAAGTGCAGACGGTTATACTGTTCAGTACTATGCAGACGGTAAGTGGAACGAAAAGTCGCTCGTCGGCAATGACAAAACTACCGTTACAATAGGCTCGCTTAAGGGCTACAAAACCTACAAGGTCAGAATAAAGGCTTATAAGGGTGAGCTTCAGAGTACATTCGACGACATCTATATCACTACCGCTCCGACAAAGGTCGACGGTCTTAAGGTAAAGAGCGCAGTTGACTCAAAGGCAGTAGTTATATGGAATGCGGATGCAACCGCTGACGGATATAACGTAGGATATTATATCGGCGGTAAGTGGGTCGAAAAGACCATAACCGATAATAAGACAGCAATGGCTGAACTTGACGGACTTACACCTTACAGCACATATAAGGTAAGGGTAAGAGCGTATAAGGGCAATCTGTACGGCGATTACAGCTATACTACGGTTACTGCAGTGCTTTCACCGGTAACCAATATCAAGGTTGTATCGGCAAAAAGCAACTCGATAACCGTTAAGTGGGGTAAAAACGCAAGTGCAGACGGATATAAGGTTGAAATTTACAAAGGCGGCAAGTGGGTCAAAAAGACGTTAAAGGGCAGTACGAATGCTACTGTCACTATTGGCGGACTCAGGGCCGGAAGCGTGTATAAGGTAAGGATTGCGTCTTATAAGGGTGCAAATACAAGCACTTTTACTTATGCGAATGTGAATACAGCCAAATAAGCTGACAGTAAAAAAGAGAACACCGGGCGACCGGTGTTCTTTTTTGTGTATCGGATGCGTTTTTACTATAAGAACAAACTGAGCCGTAAGCAAGAGTGCTTACGGCTTGATTTGTATAATTATAACGTTAATATCCGCCGGTAACGTAACTTTAGCCAAGCTGAAACAGCCGGAACGGCGAATTTGGTGCGGCTCACAGCCGCCGCTTACTTAAAATAACGGTTTAAAAGACCTTCAAATGCCTTGCCGTGACGGGCTTCGTCCTTAGCCATCTCGTGAACTGTGTCGTGGATAGCGTCAAGATTTAACTGCTTTGCTCTCTTTGCGAGGTCAAGCTTGCCCTGTGTAGCGCCGTGCTCTGCGGCAACTCTCTTTTCGAGGTTTTCCTTAGTCGATGCGCTTACAACATCGCCTAAAAGCTCTGCAAACTTTGCAGCGTGTTCAGCCTCTTCCCAAGCTGCCTTTTCGTAGTAAAGGCCTACCTCGGGGTAACCTTCTCTGTGAGCGGCTCTTGCCATAGCGAGATACATACCTACCTCTGTGCATTCGCCCTCAAAGTTAGCCTTTAAGCCTGCAAGAATCTCTTCGTCCTCAACTGCCTTTGCAATGCCTACCTTGTGCTCGTCTGCAAATACAAGCTTATCGTTTTCCTTAAGCTCTGTGAACTTGCTGCCGGGAACCTTGCACTGGGGGCAGAACTCGGGAGGTGTATCTCCCTCATGAACGTAACCGCATACCGGACATACCCACTTTTTCATAGTAAATTACCTATCCTTTCATAGTGATAAAATCATTATTTTCTTATTGTTATTAGCAAAATCAGTAACGCTTACTGATTTGTTGATTTTATTATAACCGATACTTCGGCGTTTGTCAAGAGGTTTTGCAAAAAAAATCGTTCTTTTTTTTGAAAAAACGGACGAACGGCATACCGTTTGCCATCTGCCGCATATACTGTAAAATAAAAGTCTGCGAGGTGTTCCGCATGAATGAAACTCCCCTAACCTACCCGTATACCATCGACCGCGCCAGCGTCTATATGCACACCACGCCCGAGCTTTCCGGCGAAATGTGCGACGAGCTGCCCTATGGCACCCGTTTGCGCGTGCTTTCCGAAGCATCGTCGGATTCCGGCATGGCCTGGGTTCGCTGTGAAACGGCTTACGGCTATTGCGGCTATCTGCCCGAAAAAGTGCTGACGCCGGCACCGGTTTTCGACGCACCGCAGGAAAAGCTGTATGCGTTCGCGGTCACGGCGGCGTTTTGCGATGTGCTGTTAGACAGCCTGTACAAGTACCGCCCGATCTTAACACTGCCGCGCGCGGCGGTCGTACTCGCCCGGCGTCCGACATTAGGCGGCGACCGCTTCTTCCCGATCCTCCACAAAGGCCGCCGCTTTTTCGTACCGACCGCCGCACTGCGGCCTCTGCTTGCCGAGCAAAAAGGAAGAAACGTCAAAGACGTTTCTTCCTCCTCCGGCTGTCCGGAACATTCAAATGCAATTCCGTTCAAAGACCGTACCGGCTTGCCCGAACATACGGTTTCGGCCTTGCGCAAGCAAATCTGCGACGACGCTTTGTCGTATCTCGGCACGCCGTATCGCTGGGGCGGCCGCACACCGAGCGGCATCGACTGTTCGGGTCTGTGCTTCACGGTGTATGCCTTAAACGGCCTGCCGCTCTGGCGCGATGCCTATGCCGACAAACGGTATGTGCATGAAATCGACAAAACGCAGCTGCAGCCGGGCGATTTGATCTACTTCAAGGGCCATATGGCGCTTTACATCGGCGACGACGAATATGTTCACGCTTCGGCAAGCACCGGGTATGTCACGGTCGGCAGCTTGAATCCCGCAAGCGTCCTTTGGCGGCCGGATCTGGCACAGAGCTTTTTGTGCTTTGCCGAAAGCAATTTTCTGTGAACATCAGGCTTCATACAGATTATACAGCTCACATCCGTTTTTTTCGGCAAAGGCCATGGTATAAGACGTTCCGCCGCGCGCGCCGGAAAAATAGGCAATGCCGTAATGCGCGGCCTGCACCATGAGCCGATCGCGCATGAGTAAATATTTCCGGGCATTTTCACTGTCGGTGATCTCGCCCTCATAGGCATACCGCACCTCATCCGCCTGTTCCAAAAAGAACGTATAAAAGCGTTTGGCATCCGAACGCCAACGATCCGTTTGATTGTGGAAGGGCAGATTTAACACTAAGCGCATATCCGGATGTGACCGCCGCAGATCGACAATCTGTGCCGCCGCGAACATATCAAAGCCAAGCGCACCGCCGGCATGAAAGGTTTTGACGCCTGCGGTATATAAATACGAAACGGTGCTTTTCATGCGCACAAGAAGCGCGGCTTTCTGCTCTTCGGGAAGACTGCGGTGGCCGGTGAAAAAGCAATGTGTGATGCGCTCCGGATCTTTCGGCACGTTGTCCTCTATGCGGAAAAAATACGGATCGGATTCATCAAATAAGCTTTCCTGTTCCAAACGGTCAAAGGAATTCTCCTTGTTGTCGGTTAAAGTAACGGTTCAAGCACCTTTCTTACGCCTTCGGCCATCAAATACATTCCGAGTCCGTTGGGATGACAGCCGTCCACCGTCGCTATATCAAACGGAATCTGCGTAAAGAACGACGTTCCGTCGATGAAATACACGTTTTCATCGCCTGCCGCACGGGCGTTTTCATAGGTCTTGCGGATGATATCGCGCCGCTTTTCCTGCTCAAAATCGGACGAATAGCACGGAATGGAGGACAAAATCACAATCGGCAGCGTGGAATGGGCGTTTCGCACAGCGGCAAACAGCTTTTCGTGCGTAGCCGCCAAATGAGCCGCATTCGGCGCATTGTGGTCATAATCAAGCACAAATACCTCCATGTCGAGCGATGCAAGATAGTCGATCATGGGTTCCTCGGCTTTCGCACTGCCCGAAAAGCCAAGATTGACGCAATACGCATTCAAGCACCGGGACAAAATGTTGGTATATCCCATGCCGGGCGTCGGCGCACAGCCGCCTTGGGTGATCGATGAGCCATAAAACACCACCGGCTTTTGGTTGCGGAAGGCTTTCTGCGGCGCGCGGAATTCGTATCCTTCGGGAATGCTTAACGAAATCTCCCGATACGCGCCATACAGCGGAAAATACAAGGTCATTTCGTAAAAACCGTCCGCGTCGGGTACGGCATTTTTTAAGTATAGCCCTTTTTCCGCCGAATAATCCGTTCCGAGCGGCATGGAGCACGGCGGAAACGAGGCGATGAACGCTTCGCCGCAGAACAGATCAAAGCCGGCTGAGCCGAGCGCGGTCATGTGTGCCATAATGCCGTTGCACACAGGCCCAGTGGCGCGTAATGACAGCTTCGGCGCATTGGTGCGGAAGCGCACAAGACCGCCGGTGGTCTGGCGGTTGAGCGTGTTCACGCCGTCGCTAACCTTAGCGGCAATTTCGGGCGGCAGCCGATAGTAGCCATCGGCATCCTTTTGCACGCCACAGAGAACGAACGGCGGCCGATCGACGCTGTGGAACGTACCGCCGGCGGCGGATTTGGTTTGAAAGTTGGAATCGATTTCTGAGATATGTTTCATGCAAGAACAGCTCCCTTCATGTGTTTTGCCGTGTAGCGGAAATCCTCTTAGGCAAAACCGGTTACCGTCATTCTATCACAAAAAAGCGGAATTGTCTATAATAAATGAAAAAAAGATGAAAAAAGCCGCCCTCTTATGAGAACGGCGGAGCGTGCTGCAATCACGATTCACCACTGCGACAGTGGCGGCGGGTCGAATTGAAAATTGACAATTGAAAGTTGAAAATTAGGGAGCCGGGTTTTAGCCAAGGCTTTGTGCGCAGATAGTGACTGCGGCAGCAGCAATTGCCTTTCCTGTGTAAGGGAAGGTGGCGCACGAAGTGCGACGGAAGGGTTGTTGGCTATGAAAGGCACACATTTGCACTGAATATGAAAACGACGGAAAGCTTCTTTTCGAAACTTTCCGTCGTTTTGCTTTTTGCGGATCGGGTGCGGTTAATCCACAATGATCGGCTTCAATTCTTCCATCAAAGCGTCGCAGTTGTCCGAATGCACGGTCACTTCGATTTTATTTAACAAATCGAGGCTGAAGATGCCCATGATGCTTTTGGCATCCACAACGTAGCGGCCGCTTTTGAGATCGATTTCATAATCATATTTGGAAACGATGTTAACGAAATTGCGCACTTCTTCAATGGTAGAAAGACGAATATTGAATACTTTCATGGCAAAACCTCCCAAATGACTTATTATACCATTTCTTTATTTATCATATCACAGAAAACCGGTATTGTCAAGCGTTTTTTCCGAAGGAACGCTCTTTGAGAGGTGCAAAAAACACCGCGCAAGCTTGGGCACGCCGTTTTTTGCTTAACGCGTCTGCGTCACATCGATTTTTTCCGCCTCCGACCGGCGCAGAGCGACGAGTGCGCCGCCGATAAAATAGGCGTTCGGATCGCCGAGCGGACTGCGATAGGCAAAGCATATCCGCGCGCCCGGCACAAAGCCGATATCCTGCAGCCGACGGCGCAT
>OLWA01002122.1_pt1 | contig 18405 bp, 15 predicted proteins | sample 1673251 | NCBI WGS metagenome assembly OLWA01 (sample SAMEA3178937, study PRJEB25190) | human gut metagenome | biome: human gut; feature: human-associated habitat; material: faeces | place: Austria | collected 2013 | reverse complement strand
ACTCTTCCCGTGAAATTCCCGTTATTGCTGGCACAAGGTGTGGAAGGTATCGCCGTGGGACTTTCTTCCAAAATTCTACCGCATAACTTCAACGAACTTTGCGATGCCTCCATCAGTTATCTGCGTGGAGAGGAATTCCAATTGTATCCTGATTTCCAGACAGGAGGTTCTATCGACGTAGCCAAATACAACGACGGAGAACGCGGCGGAGCGGTGAAAGTACGTGCCAAGATCACTAAGATTGATAATAAAACACTTGCTATCACAGAAATTCCATACGGAAAGACGACTTCGACAGTGATCGACTCTATCTTGAAAGCTGTTGATAAAGGAAAGATCAAAATCCGTAAGGTAGACGACAATACGGCTGCCAACGTAGAAATATTAGTGCACCTCGCACCCGGCACCTCATCAGATAAAACGATTGATGCTCTGTACGCTTTCACTGACTGTGAAGTAAGTATCTCGCCCAACTGCTGTATTATCGATGACAGTAAGCCACATTTCCTCACTGTGAGCAAAGTCCTGAAAAAGTCGGCAGACAATACGATGGATTTGCTGAAGCAGGAGCTGGAAATCAAGAAAAACGAAATACTGGAAGCGTTGCACTTTGCTTCGCTCGAAAAGATATTTATCGAAGAACGCATCTATAAAGACAAAGAGTTCGAGCAATCCAAAGACATGGACGCTGCCTGCGCACATATCGACGACCGCCTGACTCCTTTCTATCCGAGCTTTATCCGTGAAGTAACCAAAGAGGATATTCTCAAACTGATGGAAATCAAGATGGGACGCATCCTGAAGTTCAACACCGACAAAGCCGATGAACTGATCGCCCGTATGAAAGAAGAGATTGCCGAAATCGACGATCACCTCGCTCACATCGTGGACTATACCGTAAACTGGTACCAGATGCTAAAAAACAAATACGGAAAGAACTTCCCGCGCCGCACCGAACTGCGCAACTTCGACACCATCGAAGCCGCCAAAGTGGTAGAAGCCAACGAGAAACTCTACATCAACCGCGAAGAAGGATTTATCGGAACAGCCTTGAAAAAAGACGAGTTCGTAGCATGTTGTTCGGATATCGATGATGTCATTATCTTCTTCCGCGACGGTAAGTATATCGTTACTCCTGTTGCCGACAAGAAATTCGTCGGCAAAAACGTTCTTTATGTCAATGTATTCAAGAAGAACGATAAACGTACGATCTACAATGTAGCCTACCGCGACGGAAAAGAAGGAACGACATACGTAAAACGTTTCGCCGTGACCTCTGTAGTTCGCGACCGCGAATATGATGTCACACAGGGAACTCCCGAATCACGGATTACCTATTTCAGCGCCAATCCGAATGGAGAAGCCGAAATCATCAAGGTGACACTGAAACCGAATCCGCGTGTACGTCGTATCATTTTCGAGCATGACTTCAGTGAGGTCAGCATCAAGGGACGTCAGGCACGAGGCGTGATTCTTACCCGCTTGCCGGTACATAAGATATCCCTGAAACAAAAAGGAGGTTCTACGCTCGGTGGACGTAAAGTATGGTTTGACCGTGACGTGCTCCGCCTCAACTACGACGGACGAGGCGAATATCTGGGTGAATTCCAGAGCGACGACAACATTCTGGTTGTACTGAATACCGGAGAATTTTATACTTCGAACTTCGACCTGAGCAATCACTACGAAGACAATGTAAGCATCGTCGAGAAGTTCGATCCCAATAAGATATGGACAGTTGCCCTTTACGATGCCGACCAGCAGAATTATCCGTACCTGAAACGTTTCTGCTTTGAAGCCACTACACGCAAACAGAATTACCTGGGCGAGAACAAACACAATCGCTTGATCCTGATGACAGACGAGTATTATCCAAGATTGGAAATCATCTTCGGAGGCCATGACAGTTTCCGTGACCCTGTTGTCGTCGACGCCGAAGAGTTCATTGCCGTCAAAGGTTTTAAAGCGAAAGGGAAACGCCTCACGACTTATACGGTAGAAACCATCAATGAACGGAAACTTACCGAACTCCCCGGCGATCCTGTAGTGTTTGAGGGAGAGATCAACGGCGACTTTCCCGAAAGTAGCTTGCCCACCTCAAAAGAACTGACCCTGAAACCGGGAGCACAAATCATCTTTATCAAAAATGACTTTGAACGCCGTTGGGTAAACGGTACCATCGGTGTAGTAAGCGGCATCGACAACGACGGTATCATCTACGTCATCACCGATGATGGCAAAGAGTGTGATGTCCACCGGGAATCATGGCGCAACATCCGTTACAAGTACAACGAAGAGAAAAAGGAGATTGAGGAAGAAGAACTGGGTACTTTCACACAATATCCCATCCGTCTGGCATGGGCCATCACCGTGCACAAAAGCCAGGGTTTGACCTTTAGCCGTGTAGTCATAGACTTTACCGGAGGAGTGTTTGCCGGCGGACAAGCTTATGTAGCTCTCAGCCGTTGCACATCGCTTGAAGGAATTCAACTGAAAAAGCCTATCAGCCGCGCGGATATTTTTGTCCGTCCCGAGATTGTCAGTTTTTCCGGAAGATTCAACAACCGGCAAGCCATCGACAAAGCATTAAAACAAGCACAGGCCGATGTGCAATATGCCGCCGCTTCACGTGCCTTCGACAAAGGGGATATGGAAGAGTGCCTGGAACAATTCTTCCGCGCCATCCACTCCCGTTATGATATAGAAAAACCTGTTCCCCGCCGTTTAATCCGCCGGAAACTTGGTATTATCAATACTTTGCAGGAACAGAACAAAAAACTGAAAGAACAAATGCGGGAACAGCAGGAACGTCTGCGACAATATGCACACGAATACCTGTTGATGGGAAACGAATGTATCACGCAGGCACACGATGCGCGCGCCGCACTGGCAAACTACGATAAAGCGCTGGAACTTTATCCGGATTATACGGATGCTTGGATCCGGAAAGGAATCACTTTGTTCAACAACAAGGAGTGGTTCGATGCCGAAAATTGCTTCAATACCGCCATACGCATCAGCCCGGCTAATTTCAAAGCTTTTTACAACCGGGGGAAACTCCGTCTGAAAACAGAAGAAACAGAAGGAGCAATCGCCGATCTCGACAAAGCAACTTCACTGAAGCCGGAGCATGCCAAAGCACATGAACTTTTCGGTGACGCCCTGCTGAAAGCCGGTAAGGAGGTAGAAGCCGCTATCCAATGGCGTATCGCCGAAGAACTCAAGAAAGCACTTTCGGAGCGGGGAGGTACGACAAGCGATGGGAATAAGGATGATAAAAAGTAATATATAAATACCTCCGGGACTCCATACCGGATTCCTTTCGGTAAATAATATGAATTTAGAACTTAAATTCATAAGCCACAGACTAATAAATAGAAAACTTTTCATTAGTTTTGCTATCTCAATAACATATTAATCATAAAACCTACAAAATGAAAAAGGGTCTGAAAATTACAGCTATTGCATTGGGAGTACTCCTACTGCTGATGCTTATTCTTCCTTTTGCTTTCCGTGGAAAAATAGAAAGCATTGTAAAAACCGAAGGAAACAAAATGCTCAATGCACAGTTTGATTTCCGTAGTCTCGACATTAGCCTGTTCCGTAACTTCCCCAAAGCATCTATTACACTCAGCGATTTCTGGTTGCGGGGAGTAGGCGAATTTGAAAACGATACACTTGTTCAAGCAGGCGAAGTGGTTGCCGCGATCGATCTTCTGTCACTTTTCGGAGACAGTGGATATGATATCTCCAAAATACAAATCGAAAATACACGCCTGCATGCCATCGTTCTTGCAGACGGACGTCCCAACTGGGATGTGATGAAACCGGACAGCACTTCTACCGATACAGAAGAAGAAGAAGAAACTACGGATGATTCACCTTTTAAAATACAACTCCAACGGTTCGTGATCAAAAACATGAATCTGATTTACGATGACCGACAGGGTAATATGTACGCTGATATCCGTAACCTCAACGCGCTCTGCTCGGGCGATTTAGGCAGTGACCGTACAACCTTGAAACTGGAAGCCGAAACGGAAGCGCTTACTTATAAGATGAGCGGAATTCCTTTCCTCTCTAATGCCAACATCTACACCAAAATGGACGTGGACGCCGATCTGGCAAATAACAAATTTACCCTGAAAGACAATGAGTTCCGGCTGAATGCCATCCAAGCCGGTATCGACGGTTGGGTAGAATTAAAAGATCCCGCCATCGACATGGATCTCAAACTGAACACAAACGAAGTAGGATTCAAAGAAATTCTCTCGCTGATCCCTGCAATCTATGCAAAAGATTTCGACGGACTGAAAACAGACGGTACCGCTACCCTTACTGCCAGTGTGAAAGGCAGCATGGTGGGCGACAGCATCGTTCCGCAGTTTGACATAGCCATGGCTGTGAAAAATGCCATGTTCCGCTATCCCTCCCTTCCGGCAGGGGTAGACCAAATAAACATCCATGCCGAAGTTAAGAATCCGGGTGGCGCCATCGATCTGACTACCGTCAACATCCAGCCGTTTAGTTTCCGGCTTGCCGGTAATCCTTTCAGTCTGACTGCTGATGTAAAAACACCTGTCAGCGATCCGGATTTCCGTGCAGAAGCAAAAGGAGTGCTCAATTTGGGTATGATAAAACAAGTATATCCATTGGATGATATGGAACTGAACGGTACCATCAATGCCGACATGCAGATTGCCGGACGATTGTCATACATCGAAAAAGAGCAGTACGACCGTGTACAGGCTTCAGGTACGATCGGGCTTACCGGTATGAAGTTAAAAATGAAAGACATGCCGGACGTAGATATCCACAAGTCGCTCTTCACCTTTACACCGAAATACCTGCAACTGAGCGAAACAACCGTCAATATCGGTAAAAACGATCTCACTGCCGACAGCCGTTTCGAGAACTACTTAGGTTATGTACTGAAAGGTACCACGCTAAAAGGCACACTCAACATCCGGTCCAATCATCTCAACCTGAATGATTTCATGACAACGATAGCCGACAGCACCGCACAGGCGGAAACAACACCGGAAGCAACAGCAAGTATCATCGAAGTACCTCGTAACATCGATTTCCAAATGGATGCCAACTTGAAAGAGGTATTGTTCGATAAGATGGCTTTCACAGATATGAATGGAAAACTAATCGTGAAAGACAGTAAAGTAGATATGAAAAATCTGTCCATGAACACGATGGGAGGAAACGTGGTCATGAACGGATACTACTCTACCACCGACGTGGAAAAACCGGAAATGAATGCAGGTTTCAAACTAAATGCCCTGAGTTTTGCACAAGTATACAAAGAATTGGATATGGTACAACAACTTGCACCGATCTTCGAAAATCTGAAAGGAAACTTCTCCGGCAGCATGAAAGTACAAACGGTGCTGGATACCTCCATGAGTCCCGTATTGGAAACCATGCAGGGTAATGGCAGCCTTTCCACAAAAGATCTCAGCTTGAGCGGCGTTAAAGTGATAGACCAGATTGCCGAAGCAGTGAAGAAACCCGATCTGAAGGATATGAAAGTGAAAGACATGACATTGGACTTCACCATTGAAAATGGAAGAGTGGCCACACAACCGTTTGATATCAAACTCGGAGATTATGTCATGAATCTATCCGGCAGTACGGGGTTGGATCAGACAATAGACTATTCCGGTAAAATCAAACTTCCGGCTTCTGCAGGCGACCTTGCCAAGCTGACCACTCTTGACCTGAAAATCGGTGGCTCGTTTACTTCACCTAAAGTATCCATCGATACCAAAAGTATGGCAAATCAGGCAGTAGAAGCCGTAGCAGACAAAGCTGTCAGCGAATTAGGAAAGAAACTGGGACTGGACTCTGCGGCCACAGGCAATAAAGAAGAGCTGAAAGAGGCAGTCAAAGAAAAGGCAGCTGAAAAGGCACTGGATTTCTTAAAGAAGAAACTGAAATAACAATAAGTGATTAGTGATTATCAACATCATGCTGCTGAAACTTTACGAAAAGAACAATAATCCACAAGACTTGCAACAGGTAGTGGATATTTTAAATGACGGAGGACTTATTATTTATCCTACCGATACGATGTATGCCATTGGTTGTCACGGACTGAAAGAACGTGCAATCGAACGCATTTGCCGTATCAAGAACATTGATCCGCGAAAAAATAATCTCTCCATTATTTGCTATGATTTGAGCAGTATCAGTGAATATGCGAAAGTAGACAACAACACTTTTAAGCTGATGAAAAGGAACCTCCCCGGACCTTTCACTTTTATTCTGAACGGAACCAACAAACTGCCTAAGATTTTCCGGAATAGAAAAGAGGTAGGTATCCGTATGCCGGACAATCATATCATCCGTGAAATAGCGCGGCTGCTCGATGCGCCTATCATGACAACGACGCTCCCTCACGAGGCTGATGAAGATTTGGAATACATGACCGATCCGGAACTGATCGACGAAAAATTCGGGGAGACGGTAGATCTCGTAATCGATGGAGGAATAGGAGGAATAGAACCGTCAACAATAGTAAGCTGTACGGAAGATACTCCGGAGATTGTCCGTCAGGGAAAGGGGATGCTTGAGGAGAATTAGAGAATGAAAGATTTAAGAAATTAAGGAATGAAAGAATGAAAGGCTGCGCTATGTGAATGTACTCACCGCGCAGCCTTTCATTCTTTAATTATTAATTATCCATTATTAGGCCCTGCCTTTCATTATTCATTTTCTTAAATCAATGATTCCGGATCCAGATGGTCAGCTTCAATATCCTTGAAGTAACGATACGTTCCTACCTTCAGTTCTACCGTAGCCGCATCGTCACAAACAATAATACCCTTTTCATGCATCTGCAATGCACTGATTGTCCACATCTGAGTGATGGCACCTTCCACTGCATGATACAAGGCACGGGCTTTGTTATGACCATTTACAATAATCATCACTTCTTTGGCAGAAAGCACTGTTCCCACACCCACTGTCAAAGCCGTCTTCGGCACTTTGTTAATATCATTATCAAAGAAGCGCGAGTTAGCGATAATTGTATCCGTAGTCAGCGTTTTCTGACGGGTACGTGAAGACAAGGAAGACCCCGGTTCATTGAAAGCAATATGTCCGTCCGGACCGATTCCTCCCATGAAAAGATCGATACCGCCATAAGACTTGATTTTTTCTTCATAGCGTGCACATTCAGCATCCAGATCAGCGGCATTACCATTCAAGATATTGGTATTTTCCGGTTTGATATCGATATGGCTGAAGAAATTATTCCACATAAAAGAATAATAACTTTCGGGATGTTCTTTCGGCAAACCTACATATTCGTCCATATTGAAAGTAACGACGTTCTCGAAAGAAACGATGCCTTTTTTGTTCAGGTCGATTAAGCCTTTGTACATACCCAAAGGAGAAGAACCGGTAGGACATCCCAAAACGAACGGTTTTTCTGCTGTAGGATTAGCAGTTTTGATTTTAGCAGCAACATAGTGTGCCGCCCACTGAGATACGGACTGATAGTCCGGCTGAATGATTAATCTCATTGTTCTTAATTTTATTAGATTAATAAATAGGTTGATTCAATTATTAATTTCTTGATTATTAATTATCAATTGCCTCCCCTGTCTTTTTTTAAACGTTCGGCCATCGCACGAGCCAGATTTTCACACTGCTCATAGGTAATGTCTTTCATCGCCTGTTTCATCTCTACCGGGTCGCCTACTACCTCAAACTTACTCTTCTCGGCGAATTCCGCCATACGCTTCACTGCGGCACCTGCCCAAGTGAAAGAGCCGAAAAGCCCCAAATAGCGTCCTTTCAACTCGCGGACAAGTATTTTAGAAAGTAAAGACTCGATTTCCGGATAAATCTGATTGCTATAAGTCGGCGAACCGATAATAAGCCCCTTATACTTGAATATATCGGCCAAAATATAAGAAGGATTGCTCTTGCTGACATTATGCATGACAATATTCCGGATACCCTGTGCCGACAGTTCGGCAGCAATGGCTTCTGCCATCTGTTCGGTATTGCCATACATACTTCCATAAGCGATTACCACTCCCTCATCGGCTGCATAGCGGCTTAACTTATCGTAAATACCCACTACCTTCGGGATATTTTCTGTCCATACCGGACCGTGAGTAGAACAGATAACAGAGATAGGCAGCCCGCCTAATTTCTGCAATGCCTTCTGTACAGGGCTTCCATATTTTCCTACAATATTGGAGTAATAACGCACCATTTCATCCCAATAACGATCAGTGTTGATACGAGTATCAAGAAAACCACCGTCTACCGTACCAAAACAACCGAAACCGTCTCCGGAGAAAAGAATTCCGTCCGTTTCATCAAATGTCATCATGGTTTCGGGCCAATGCACCATCGGAGTAAGATAAAAACGAAGTTTATGTTTCCCCAAAGCAAGGAAATCACCGTCTTTCACCAGATACTGCTCACCTGTCACGCCATAGAAACCCTCGATCATTCCAAAAGTCTGTTTATTACCGACAATGACAATATCGGGATAATGCTGTTTTATCAAACGGATAGATCCGGAATGATCCGGCTCCATATGATTTATTATTAAGTAGTTTATAGGACGATCACCTATTACTTTCTTTATTTTATGAAGAAATACTTCAAAATAACAGATGTCTACCGTATCAACCAAAGCCACCATTTCATCATCAATCAGATAAGAGTTATACGAAACCCCATATGGTAACGGCCACATCCCCTCAAAAAGATGTTTGTTACGATCATTCACTCCCACATAGTGGACATTTCCTTTTATTCTTGTCTTCTGTTCCATCTTATTATTATTAAATTAGTGATTAGCGGTTAGCGACAGGTAATTAGCAAGCCGGTCAAATATCTTTCGGCGTCGGTCACTTATCACTAACCGCTAATCATTCATTGCCAAACATCAATTTATTGTCCGGCAAATATACCTTTTTTTTCTGAAAAAATGCAGATTAGGGATAAGTTATTGAAGATAAGCCATAGATTCAAGCTTCAAAATACGATAGGTAATGATTAGGCAAAATAGCAACTGCTTCGGATTGCCGCATTTTGCACTACTTCAAACAACTCTATGCAAATATAAAATAAAAATCTCATTATAGCAAATAATCTTATAAATCAATTTTGCTCCAAAGTCGGTAGAAGATGTCCCGGAATAATTATATCTTGCTTACAAAAAAGTAGTTCTGTCCCATGTTTATTTACTCCGGCACTGTATGATAAAGCATAAGACAATGATTTTGCATTTACATACAAATTATGAATAAAAGAATGATTATCATAAGTAATAATCCAATTCAAATTATCTCGTTGCTGTACTGCTTGGGATAATGCGATGTGATCTGCGTCTTTGAAAAAATTGACATATAGCTCACGTCCTTTTACATAATATGGAGGGTCTAAATAGATCAAATTCTTACGAGCAATATTCCGATAACGGCGCAATAAGTTTATCGCATCTTCATTATGTAATATGAACTTGTCTTTATATTGTGCTATGAGTTGTATGCGTTCAATTAGTTGTTCTTTATTATAACGTGCATCAATTTTGTAAGGCCCTGTTTGATTTAGCCCTCCGATTACACCAGCCTTTAAGACCCCAGAGCGATTAGTGCGATTTAGAAAAAAAGTAGAGAATCCTAAATCAAACAAATCTGCACTTTGTTTATTTTGTTGAATTGTTTGTTGTGTATGCCATTCTTCGATGGATAAAGGTGTATTACGTATTTTATCAATAAACGTATCCGTGTGATATAATATGCTATGCCAGAAAGCATATATAGATCGGTCGTAATCATTAATAACAATACGCTCCATGTATCCATCTATTGCTAAAGCTAAGGCGATGGCGGCTCCACCTGAAAAGGGCTCGATATAAGTACCTCCTTTTAGGTTGTTTTGGTCTATGATAGATTTCATAAAATCTACCAAACGACGTTTACCTCCCGGATACCTTAATGGACTATAATTGTTATTCTTCATTCTTTATAGCAATGTACATCACGTCTAAAACCGGAGCTAAGATATTAACACTTGTTTCAAGAGTTGCTACACTTGGCGAAAAATACTGATTATGGACGAACATATTACACGCTGTCAAATCAATAAAATGAGTATTACTTTTTTTGAATTTCTCTAATACTTGGACTAACCGAGTATTATTATCAAGTAATTCCGGATGACGGATAATATATGTAATCATATTTCCCAACTCTGGAATTTTGTTACTCTTGTCTGTTACTGTAAATCTGGTTAAACGTCTCAATTCTTCATCATTAATTTCCTCATCACTCAAAGCATAAGATGTTTTGATATATTGTTTAAGTTCATTATATTTTTTATCATTATGGGTCATGGCTTCCACCGCATCTTCCTTATTAATTTCACCGATACATTTTTTTGCTCGTAAGAACTCATATACTAACATATCCACATAACATCGCAATGCAATACCAGCCATATCGATATGTCTCTTGTATGCTAATTCTTTCAGACTATCAAAAAGAGCGTCTAATTTACTTACACCTGTATCGCCCCAATTATAATCAGCAAAAAGTCCAGATTTTTTACGAGTACGTTTAGTTCTCGCAGACGTTTCTCCGTCTCCCGATTCTTTTGTTTCGGATGATGTACTTTCTAATACATTTTCGTTTTGAATTGTCAATGGTGTTTGCGAGGGTTCAATGTCTAAATCAAATCTATCTTTATCATAATTTTGAATAGTAGAAAAGTACTCTTTTTTGTCATCCTCGTTATTAAACGTACGAGAAGTTAAATCTTGTGAAAGAATCTGATTAACAATAAATTTGAATCGTCGATTGAATTCTTCATCGGGTAGTCGCTTTTGAATTTCGCCATTACTTCCAAAAGTGAGCCCAAGAAAATTTAGTCCACGCTCATCATCATAGAAACGTTCAAAGTTTGTAATTGGAAAGCCTTGTTCCTGTATTTGTTCTAATTCATAAGGTTCGGACTGAAACAACTTAATACTATATTGATGAATAGCATGACGACGAAGTGCCTTTCTTATTTCAGACGCCGGAACACTCAATTTGTATGCAACCTGCTCTGCTGACAAATTTTCACTTTGCAATAAATTAGCTAAAAAAGCGTCTTGACTAACTTTATCCCATTTTTGTAACGGAATACCAGTGTGCTTGTTATAAATGAGTGTATCAGCATCCCTTCGGGTAGGTGCAATATTACATCTTATTTTGTCATCAATTGGATCATACTTTGACAACTCCTTCGCTCGTTGTGGAGAAAGAAACTTATATGGGTTTAATAGAATTTTACAAGCCGCAACTCGGCGATTGCCTTCTAATACAACATAAGAATCCCCCTCTTTGCAAACAATTGGTTCTTCGTTTAATAGATACCCATTTATTGCAATGGCTTTCGCCAATTCATATACCGCATGATTCTCAATGAGATATTTTACTATCTCTGTTTGATTCATCTCTTTCGTAGACTGATAGGAAAAGCGAGGATTCTTAACGTCTAACTTTAGATTGTCAATTGACAATAAGCGAGTGCTCCAACTTGAATAATCTATTTTCATACGCAACTATATATGATCCAACTAATTTAATGCAAAGGTAGCTATATTATTCTAATAACTATCGGAAAACGTAAAATAAGTAAAATGTAAAAGCGCATTTTTATATATCGAACAATATAACGCCAACGCCTACGGCTCTCCGCTTCGCAAGAAACAGAGAGTTTTTCTTTTTCGGATGATGGCTCCGCCCCTTATATTGCGAATAGCGCAAGCACTATTTTTATCATCTCGAATCTGCCTAATAATTCGTTTACCTCCATTTTCGCAGTCTTTCCATCGTATCGTACTGTCCTTTCGTTGCAGGTGCAAAGGTGTTTACGAGGTCTTCACGGACGAACAAGGTCGAGCCTTGCGGTTTTGCGAAAAATCTTCCCTGCGTCCTGCGTCCACGAGGTATTTGTTCTCAAAAACCTTGTACGTCCTAACCTCTACACCGAAAAGCCCCTGAAACGAAACGACCGATACGACCGAAAGACGCATCAAAAAAAATGTCGGATAAACGAGAGGCAGATTAGGATAAGAAACTCACTCCCTCCACTCTCAAATCCGCATCAAAATCAAAAAACAGCAGCCATGAAACCGATAAAGATTCTCAAAACAGCCTTACGCGCCCTTGCAGCCATCCCTTGTGCTCTCTTTCTGTGGGTAGTGTACTTCATCGTCGGAGTAGCCGAAGCCCTCGTATGCGGTGTGTTGCAGGTGATATGGAGCATCATCCTCGCCGGATTCTCCCTCGCGTGTATCATCGGAGTTTTTGTTTGGTTATTAACACTTTAATTACATAGGATTATGAACGTAACGATTGAAACATTCTTTTGTCCTTATTGCGACGAAGCAACAGAGATTTATTTACGTCTGGTGAACACGATTCTTTTTGCCGACGACGAAAACAGCCTGCGAAAAGGTATCGAAAACCTGAAAACCCAAGTGCCGCTCGACGATTATTTCGTGTACGGTTTCGGCGCACATCATCTGTGGGTACACCAGCGCAAGATAAGCGATCAAAGCCAGTATTTCAGGTGCCGACTGATGAAAGCAGAATTTTAACCTCTAAAAGATACAAACAATGAAAACAAAAATGACTGTAAACGGCGTATCGGTTTGCCTTATGGGAGAAGAACGCCACGAGTTTTTTACCCTCTCTCTTTCCCCTCGCAGAAAGAAACGGCTTTGCCAATACGACTACCGCAATGCGGACGGAGAGCTGTTCTCCTGCGTCGCTCCGACATTGGAGGAGTGCCGGGAAAAACGAGATATGCGGTTGAATAAGAAAAACAATAAACAGATTGAACGATGAAAACGAACACAGTAAATTACGAAACATTGATAGTAACTTTCGCGGAGCCGATCCGCGTATTGGACAACTATTTCGACGACGCGGAAGCATGGGGCGTCGCCTCGCTCAAAGAGTGGATAGATGGTTACGAAAGCACGCGCTTCACGCAAATCGGCGACCACACGGCGGTCATCACCTCCGAATACAACGCGGAACCCGTGCAAGAATGGCTGCAACGCCATATCCCTATTGCCAGCCTCATATCGGCATAAGTTCCTGACCGAGCCATATAAAAACCTCCGACAGTACGAATTGCCGGAGGTTTTGTCTATATAGCATAGCAGAATTACACCTGCATCTCCTCTTTTTCCTTGTTCTCGTTGTTGAAATCAAAGGTCAGTTGCACGACCTGCCCGAAGTTGTCCTCGACGTAAATGTCGATGGTCTGTTGGTCGGTCGAAGCGGAGGTGTAGTAGAGACGGAACACCTCTCGGTCGAGCGGATAGCGGTCGTTGGGCAGGAATACCGTGCCGTCGTCCATGCGGAGCGTTCCCTTGCCGTCGGGCTGGAAATAACGGATCGTGTACCGCGCCCCGTCATAGCGCCCATCGCGTTTGAGTTCACACCGTATCTCGGCGGTCTCGCCTCTTACTATTTTCGTTTGCACGGGCATCGTTTCCACCGTGAACGGATATGCCTGCCGAATATCCAGCTCATTGTCGCAAGACGAAAACAGACAAGCCGCTATTCCGATGAAAAAAGAAATACCCAATCTTATCATGCTGATACGTTTAATCATAATCTGAATTTTAATGTTCTGTTGTTCGTTACTCTTTCACTCAATTTCTTTTGTAAATGTTCGTTCAGGTCTTTGCTGTCGGCATACACCTTCGAACAATCGACTGTTTTTTCCGCGTATCGGGTACGCAGTGCTTCAAACGTTTTTCGTCCGGCCTCGTCGTTGTCCAGATAGCAGTTTATCTTCCCGTACCCGTCCAGATAGCGGAATGACCTTTCGAGGTTGCCGACCGAGTTAAGCACCAGCGTATCGTTTCCTCCGGTCAGTCCGAGCGTCGCGGCGGAGAGGAAATCGAAGAACCCCTCGAACACGTCGCAGGTGTCTGTCGGCGTTCCCTGCCTCGATACAAGGGAAATATCTTTCGGCGGTATGCACCCCTTGAACAGTTTGCTCCGAAGCTCCCAACCTCCCGACACGTTCTGAAAGCCGATAGCGAAATACGGTTTCCCGTGTACGCGGTAGCTGACCTGCCGACAATGGCGGGCGGCCACTCCGGAGGGGATACCCCGCTCCGAGAGATAGCCTTTCAGCACATCGTAAACCAGCATTTTCTGCTCGACCTCCTGAAATGCAGGTTCCGACACCCGCTCTTTCACGGGGCGAGGAGCTGGAATCGGCACGAAATTCCCGCCCACCGTGTCCGAGATATATTTCGCCTGCGTAAGAAAATCCGTGCTGCGGACGAGTTCTCCGGCAAGGGTAAAGATGTCTCCGCCGCGTCCCAGTCCGAAGTCGAACCACACGTTTCTGTCCGTATTGACCTTGAACGAAGGCGTCCTTTCCTCGCGGTAGGGAGCGTTGTACCACAAATCGTGTCGTTTCCGCCATGCCGGACTGTGCCCCAGCTTTGCGAGGAAATCTTCTATCGGAAGTTCTCTTATCCTGTCTATGTCCATAGGATCAGAACAAAGTGGTTTCCTTAATCTTCCTTGCCACTTCCGCCACGACGGGGACGCTCACGGCATTTCCCAGCATGGCGTAACGGTGTTTTCTGTCAATTTCACCCTTTACGCCATCATAGATACCGTACCGCGTAAAACCGTCCGGAAACCCCTGCAACCTTTCACATTCCGTTTCCGTGAGCATACGGATACGTGTTTTCTGGTCTGCATTAGGTTTGCCATCAAATGTTTCCCCAGCGCGTAAGACAAGCAGGTAGCTTCCCGTATTCGGTTGCTCGCCATATCCCTTTATTATTGTTCCGAAAGGACGAACAGGGGGTGCATCATGATGGAGCGAAGCAATCCCTCCACCCGCCGGATAGACAGGAAATAAACCTGCGGTACATTTTTCTGCAAGACGTCCGACAAGGTATATCCTTTCCCTGTTTTGGGGTAAAAACCATGACGTATTAAACAGTTGCCATTCGAGTCGATAACCCCCAATGTCGGCAAAGGCCTTGACAATGCTCCAAAAATCTGCGCGATGTTTTGCGAAGAGCACTCCTTTAACGTTCTCCCAGATAAAAGCGTCAGGTCTGAACCGTCTGACAGCTTCAATGGCATAACTGACAAGGTGGCTTTCCCGTCCTTGCAGCCCTTCGCCCTTCCCAGCGACGCTAAAATTCTGGCAAGGACTTCCGAAAGTGATGATGTCCGGTCGCATAATATCGACCTTTGCAATGTCCGTAACTGATCCGATATGTTCTGCATAAGGAAAATTGTATTTGAAATTGGCGATTGCGTGTTTTTCTATCTCGGAGAAAAATACTTTCTCAAAAGAATAGCCGGCAGCCCGCAATCCCATACTGAAGCCGCCTATTCCTGAAAATAATTCCAACAGTACCATAGCGTCTTCCTAATTGATAATAAATTTCAGTCCTATCCCGTATTGCGTGTGAAAATGCCCCGTCGAGCCGCCCCACAAGCAGCGTTCGCGGACGTTTACCGTAAGGGCGATGCGGTCGGCGAGGTAGGCTTCCATTTCGAGCGATACCGCGCCGCCGTAGATGAAAGCATCCTTATCGGTGAGCCTCGCCCCGTCGAACAGGGTTTTATCGCCCCAGTTCACGGTCTCGTAGCCTGCGAGCGCCGAGCCGCCGACGTAGAAGAAGAATATCTTGCGGGCGTCGGAGAGGAAGTTGTAGTAGAAACCTCCCTCGGCCGTGAACTGCGCCGTCGGAATCCGCGTCTCCTTGTAGGGGTTGTAGCGTTGCAGGTACTCGCCGCCGAAGACCCACTTGTTCCCGCCTTTGATGTAGGTCGAGAGCGCCGCCCCGACGTAGTAGCCTGCATCGTTGCGGTCGGCGTGCGAGTAGAACCCGTCGGCCATGCCGCCCCGAAGCTCGATGCCCCGCATCTTGGGGAGACACCGTTGGGCATCGGCCTGCCCCACAGAGAGGGCAAGCGACGCAACGAGGAAAAATAGAAACCGCTTCATGGTTACTGCACTTTGAGTTCATTGATGACACCAGCACGCACGAGGTCTTCATTTTCGACCGTGAACGACTGATGACGGCCTCCGTTCTTCTCGTTCAGCTCCACCACGAGACACTTATCGTCGGGGATGGTGAACTTGTCGAACGTGAAGACGGTGCGCTCGTCCCGCTTTCCGGCCACGCGCGTAGCGTAGTTGTAGGCCCGCAGAGGGAAGATGACCTGCTCCTGCATGGCGGTACGCTTGGCGACCTTCTTATCGACGATCTTGATCGTGATGAAGTCCACGTCAAAGGGCACGTTGGAGCCGTTGCGGATCTGCGTGTGGAAATAGAGCAGACCGTTGTGCGTATAAATACTTTTCAGAAGATACTGCACGCCGAAGCGCTTGCAGCCGATATGCTTCACCTCGCGCCTGTCCTGCTTGTGGATGGACTTCATGATAAGGCGCACGAGCAGCGGCGATTCGTTCCCCAGCTCCGTGAGGTACACCTCCATCGCGTTATTGGGGCGGTTCGCGGATTCGCCGTCGTGGATGAAGTCGCACATCTCGACGTTGAGCAGCAGCGGCTCGGCCGCGTAGCGGACGTTGAACGTGTAGAACGAGCCGTCCTCGGTGATGACGTCCACGAAGCTCTTGCCGTCGGTGCCCGTGACCTGCAGGATCGTGCCGGGGCCGAAGGTGGACTCGGTGCCGTCGTCCAGCGTGACCGGCAGATCCCGGACCAGAGACAGGCGGGAATAGCTCGTATTGGCCGGGACGATCTGCCATGCGTCGCCCAGCGGGACCAGAACGCCGTCACGCAGCACATAGGCGCGGACCGCCTCATACGAGCCGAGCACGTCCTGCGTGCTCTCGAGCTGCAGACTGCCCTCGGAAATGCTCAGGATCGAGGCTTCGAGGAACAGCTGGTCTTCAAACGGGATCAGCTCCGGCGTGCCGGACTTGCACGACCAGGCGTTGAGCACATAATCGTCGCTGGCCATATCGCCGCAGAAGTAGATCTCCGGGCAGGCATCCGCGTCCAGATCCGCCAGCCAGATGCGCGCGTTGAAGCTGGGCGGGTAGGAGAGCTCGCCTTCGTCCATGCCGGTGTCGAAGACCTCGGCGCCCTTCTGGATGCGCAGGATGAACGACTGCTGGTCATACTGATCCCAGATGCGCAGCAGCTGGACGGTCTCCATAGCGCCGTCGGTGTCCAGATCGGCCTCGCCGCTGCGGACGATCTCGGTCCGCACGGCCGGGAAGCCGTAGAGCGTCACGCCGTCATAGGGAATCTCCGCCGGGACGGGATCCTGCGCGGGCAGCTCGATGGTGGCGAACGGCTCATAGACAGGTTCCTCCGGCTCCGGCTCGGCGGGCTGCACGGGCGTGGTCGTGTCGGGTTCGGTTGTGGGCTGCTCGGTGGGGATGACGCGGATCGCGACGGCCAGGACCTCGGGCGGATCGCTCGCGGCGATGTCGCCGAGATAGGTGATGTCTACCTGCAGCTCCGGCGTCAGCTCCGACACGGCGATGGGCCAGCCGTCAGCGCCCACGGGGACGAGCCCGTCCGCCAGCCGGACAGCTACGGACGAAGCCGTACCGAACGTGGAATCCGCGTCCGTGGGACCGACCATCAGCATATCATCGGCAGCGGAAAGGATCTCTGCGGGAAAGGTCGTGACGTGCACGGCGGCGGGCGCCTCCGGTTCCGGGTCTGCCTGTGCAGGCGCCTCCGGGGCGGGCTTTGCGCAGCTGCACAGCAGCGCAAGCACCAGCATCGCGGCCAGCACGATAGAAAGCTTTTTCATAACTCCTCCTTTTGAGTGAATCCGAAACCCGTCAATGCACCCGGACAGCGGGTCTTTTCGCGCTGTGCTGCGCCATTTTCCCTTGAAATACACAAAGTATTCCTGCGGAAAAATGGCTTGCCCAGCACGAAAATCCCTCGCTGCCGGGCACATTTCCAGTTTTTATATCCACCCTGGGAAAACGCGTATCGCTATCCCAGCGTCACCATCATAGCGGATTTGCTTCCGTTCGTCAATGGACACTTTCGCTTATTTTGAACTTATTTTGTCCGTTTCGTCCGGCAAAGTGCAGACTTTCTGGTGATTATGTGAACTTGCGGAAACAATTTGTAAAGAATAGAAAATCACCCCGGCTAAAGCTGGGGACCGCGGAAAACGCCGCCCGCCAGAGAGGCTCTGACGGGCGGCTGAATTTTCGGTATTCCGGAAGCTCAGTCCACGTCGTGGTTGACGACAGGCGCGGGCTTGTCCAGCTGCTCGGGGTGGGAGAGCAGGCGCTTGAGATGCTTGAGCGTGGTGGCGTAGTAGAAGCCGTCGCAGATGCGCTCGTCGGTGTTGACGGTATAATCCACATATTTGT
>OLWA01002121.1_pt1 | contig 18411 bp, 13 predicted proteins | sample 1673251 | NCBI WGS metagenome assembly OLWA01 (sample SAMEA3178937, study PRJEB25190) | human gut metagenome | biome: human gut; feature: human-associated habitat; material: faeces | place: Austria | collected 2013 | reverse complement strand
GCCGACGATACCGATCCGAAGGCCCAGCTTGACCGTATAGTCGATGATCTTGTCCTTGGCCTTCTGGCTCACGCTGAAGGTCGGATAGACGCTGATCGAGTCGCCCGAGTGGATACCCGTATGCTCGACATGCTCCATGATGCCCGGGATGAAGACATCCTTCCCGTCGCAGATGGCATCGACCTCGAGCTCCTTGCCCAGGATGTAGCGGTCGACCAGCACCGGTTGGTCGACGTTCACCTCCACGGCCGTCTGCAGGTAGTGGCGCAGCCGCTCCTCGTTCGAGACGATCTGCATGGCCCGGCCGCCCAGCACGTAGCTCGGACGCACCAGCACCGGATAACCGATCCGTGCCGCCGCCCGCACGCCGGCCTCGATGTCCGTCACGGCCTCGGCCTCCGGCTGCGGAATGCCCAGCTCCTCCATGATGCGCTCGAAGCAGCCGCGGTCCTCGGCATTGCGGATCGCCTCGCAGTCCGTACCGATGATCGGCACGCCCAGTTCGGCCAGCGGCTCGGCCAGGTTGATGGCCGTCTGTCCGCCGAGCGACACCACGATGGCTTCCGGATGCTCCAGGTGGATGACGTTCATCACGTCCTCGACCGTCAGCGGCTCGAAGTAGAGTTTGTCGCTGGTCGTGTAGTCGGTCGAGACGGTCTCCGGGTTGTTGTTGATGATGATGGCCTCGTAGCCCGCCTCGCGGATCGACCAGATGGCGTGAACCGTCGAGTAGTCGAACTCCACGCCCTGTCCGATGCGGATCGGGCCCGAACCCAGCACGATGATCTTCTTCTTGTCGCTCACCTTCGACTCGTTCTCCTGTTCGTAGGTCGAGTAGAAGTAGGGCACGTAGGAATCGAACTCGCTGGCGCACGTGTCGATCATCTTGTAGACGGGGAAGATGCCGTGCTTTTCGCGAAGACGGTACATCTCATGCTGCGAAAGGCCCCACAGCTGGCCGATATACTTGTCGCTGAAGCCCATGCGCTTGGCGTCGCGCAGGGTCTCGACATCCATCGGATGGGCGCGGATCACCTTCTCGAACTCGACGATGTTCTTGAACTTCTCGAGGAAGAACATGTCGATCTTCGTCTTGTCGTAGATCAGCGCCAGGTCGACCCCGCCGCGGATCAGCTGTGCGATGGCATACAGGCGGTCGTCCGTACCGATCTTGATGTAGTCGAGCAGGTCGTCGTTCGACCACGAATCGAACTTCTTGTGGTAGATGTGGCAGACACCCGTCTCGAGCGAGCGGACGGCCTTCAGGAGCGACTCCTCCATCGTGCGGCCGATCGACATCACCTCGCCCGTGGCCTTCATCTGCGTGCCGAGCTTGTTCGAGGCATCGGAGAACTTGTCGAACGGGAAGCGGGCGATCTTCGTCACCACGTAGTCCAGCGTCGGCTCGAACGAGGCCGGCGTATTGGCGATGCGGATCTCGTCGAGCGTCAGACCCACGGCGATCTTCGCGCTCACGCGGGCGATCGGATATCCCGAGGCCTTCGAGGCCAGGGCCGACGAACGCGACACGCGCGGGTTCACCTCAATGAGGAAGTATTTGAACGACAGCGGATCCAGCGCGAACTGCACGTTGCAGCCGCCCTCGATCTTCAGCGCGCGGATGATCTTCAGCGCCGAGTCGCGCAGCATCTGGAACTCCTTGTTGGTCAGCGTCTGGCTCGGGGCCACGACGATCGAGTCGCCCGTGTGGATGCCCACCGGATCGATGTTCTCCATGCAGCAGATGCTGATGGCCGTATCGTTGTGGTCGCGCATCACCTCGAACTCGATCTCCTTGTAGCCCTTGATGCTCTTCTCGACCAGCACCTGATGCACGGGCGAGAGCGACAGCGCGTTGCGCATCATCTCGCGCAGCTGAGCCTCGTCGTCGGCAAAGCCGCCGCCCGTACCGCCCAGCGTGAAGGCCGGACGCAGCACCACCGGATAGCCGATCTTGGCGGCAATCGCCACCCCTTCGTCGATCGACGAGGCCACCTCCGACGGGAGTACCGGTTCGCCCAGCGACTGGCACAGCTCCTTGAAGAGTTCGCGGTCCTCGGCCCGCTCGATCGAATCGAACGACGTACCCAGGATCTCCACCTGGCACTCCTTCAGAATGCCCTTCTTGGCCAGTTGCACCGCCAGGTTCAGACCCGTCTGTCCGCCCAGTCCCGGAACGATGGCGTCGGGACGCTCGTAGCGGATGATCTTGGCGACGTACTCCAGCGTCAGCGGCTCCATGTAGACCTTGTCCGCAATGTGCGTATCGGTCATGATTGTGGCGGGGTTCGAGTTGGCCAGGATCACCTCGTATCCCTCCTCCTTGAGGGCCAGACAGGCCTGCGTACCCGCGTAGTCGAACTCCGCGGCCTGACCGATCACGATCGGGCCCGACCCGATCACCATCACCTTCTTGATATCTTTTCTCTTAGGCATTTTTGTACTCCTCCATGATTTTGGTGAACTTATTGAACAGATAGGTGCTGTCCTGGGGACCTGCGGCGCTCTCCGGGTGATACTGTGTCGAGAAGACCCGCTCCTCGGCGCACTCCACGCCTTCGGCCGTACCGTCCAGCAGGTTCACATGCGTAAGGGTCAGCCCCGTACCCTTCAGCGAATCGATGTCCACGGCATAGCTGTGGTTCTGGCTCGTGATCTCGATCTTGCCCGTCTGCAGGTTCTTGACCGGGTGGTTGGCGCCGCGGTGGCCGAACTTCATCTTGAAGGTCCGCGCCCCGTAGGCCAGCGAGATCAGCTGATGGCCCATGCAGATGCCGAAGAGCGGCAGACGGCCCCGCAGCCGGCGGATCAGCTCGATGACCGGCTGTACGTCCTCCGGGTTGCCGGGTCCGTTCGAGAAGAGGATTCCGTCGGGGTGGAAGGCAAGGATCTCCTCCAGGGTCGAGTTGTAGGGCATCACCGTGACGTTGCATCCCACCTGGTTCAACTGCCGCACGATGTTGTACTTGATGCCGCAGTCGATGGCCACCACGTCATACTTGTGGTTGGCCACGCGCGACAGCCAGCGTTTCCGGCAGCTCACGCGCGAAACCATGTCGTGGGGCATTTCGTAGGCCCGCAGCCGGGCAAGAGCCTCGTCGCGGGGGGTGGCGGCGTCGGTGATGATCACCTTCTGACTGCCCTCGTCGCGGATGATGCGCGTCAGCGTCCGGGTGTCGATGCCCGAGATGGCCGGAATGTCATACTCCTCGAAGACCTCGTTGAGCGTCTTCGTGTAGCGGAAGTTCGACGGCAGGTCGTTGTACTCCCGGACGATCATTCCGCCGATGGTCGGCGTCTTGGTCTCGTAATCCTCGTCGGCCATGCCGTAGTTGCCGATCAGCGGGTAGGTCATCACGACCATCTGATCCGTATACGACGGATCGGACATGATCTCCTGATACCCCACCATCGAGGTATTGAAGACGATCTCGTTGATGGCCTCGCGGTCGGATCCGAAACCGTATCCGTAAAACTCGCGGCCGTCCTCCAGGACGATCTTTTTCGTAAATGCTTTCATCCTTGTCTGTCCTTATCTGATTGAATTCGTTGTCAGCGTATCGTAAACCGCGCGGCCGCCCACGACGGTCATCACCGCGCATCCGTCGACCTCCCAGCCGGCGAACGGCGTGGCATGGCCCTTCGAGCGGAACGTCGCGGGGTCAATGGTCTGGCGGGCGTCGAGATCCAGCACCGTGAAATCGGCCTTGTCGCCCGTCGCGATGCCCCCCTCGAGCGAGAAGAGCCGCCGCGGCCGGACCGACATCAGCTCCACGAGGCGTTCCAGCGTCACGACACCCCGCTTCACCAGGTACGTATACAGCAGCGGGAAGGCCGTCTCCAGTCCGACGATGCCCATGGCGCTGCGTTCCAGACCGCGCGATTTCTCTTCGGCCGTATGCGGGGCATGGTCCGTGGCGATGACCTCGATCGTGCCGTCCTTGATCCCTTCGAGCAGGGCCTCGCGGTCTTCGCGGCTGCGCAGCGGCGGGTTCATCTTGAAGCGTCCGTCCTCCTGCAGATCCTCGTCGCAGAGCAGCAGATAATGGGGCCCAGTCTCGCAGCTCACCTGCAGGCCCCGGGCCTTGGCCTGCCGCACCAGTTCGACGCTCTCCCTGGTCGAGACGTGGCAGACGTGATACTGGCAGCCGGTGCGTTCGGCCAGGGCGATGTCACGTTCGACCTGCCGCCACTCGCTCTCCGACGAGATGCCGCGGTGACCGTGCTCGTGACAGTAGACACCGTCGTGGATATATCCGCCGCGGAGCAGCTCGTCGACCTCGCAGTGGGCCACGATCGGTTTATGGACCGCTGCGGCACGGCGCATCGCCTCCTCCATCAGTTCGGCCGACTGCACGCCGCGCCCGTCATCCGAAAAGCCAGCCACCCAGGGGGCCAGCGCCTCGAAATCGGCCAGCTCGCCGCGGCCGCGCTGTCCGAGGGTGATCGTTCCGTAGGGAACCACCCGCACCAGGGCATCGCGACGGATCAGCGCGAGTTGCTCCTCGAGGTGTTCCGGCGTATCGGGAGCCGGATTCAGGTTGGGCATCGAGCAGACCGTCGTGTAGCCTCCATGGGCTGCGGCGGCCGTACCCGTGGCGATGGTCTCCTTTTGCGGGAATCCCGGTTCGCGCAGGTGGACATGCACGTCGACCAGTCCCGGAACGAGGTACAGGCCCGCGAGATCCACCCGCCGGTCACCCGGCTGCGGCTCGCAGTCGGCCACTACACGTCCCTCTTCCACGACCAGGCGTCCCTTCTCAAAACGTCCCCCGCGGTAGATTTCGGCATTTTCGTAAAAGGTCTTCATCGGTTTGATCACATAAAAAAATAGGGCAACCGGAACAGTTACCCTAAAAAAACAAAAAATCCGCATCCTTCGGAGACTGGAACCCCGACCAATAATCCTTTTGCCAGAACTTCTGTGCCATCGGAATATGAGGGTTACAATTCATAGGACTGGGATCTCGCTATAATTGTCTACAAAGGTAGGGGTTTTTCGGCGGGTGTGCAAACCTTTTCCGGATTTTTTTTCAACATTCCGTCAACCGGCGCCCTGTCCGGAGCAATCCGCCTGCCACCGAACGGCATCCGCACACGACGCTCCGATCAGCCGGAATGATACCACCATAGGAAATACCGATTCGCCGCGATCGTTTTTTTACGGCGGATGCACTATCTTTGCGTGCGTAAACCCAACGGATCGCCGCCGAAAAAGGACCCCGCCGCGCAGAAGAGATGCACCACCAGGGAGGAGAGCATCGCCAAGATAAACCCGCCGCGAAAAAGAGCCCCCGGCCGGCCGGATCCGATTACCGAACTCAAAAACGCAAACGCCATGCAGACCCATCCGATACTCGTCCCGCTGCTGCTCACGCTCGGCGCCGGCCTGGCCACCGGAATCGGCAGCGCCATCGCCTTCCTGGCCAAACGCACCAACAAGCGCCTGCTCTCCTTTTCGCTCGGACTCTCGGGCGGGGTGATGATCTACGTCTCGTTCGTCGAACTCTTCCACGAGGCCCACACGGCCCTCACCGCCGAATGGGGCGCACGGCCGGGCGGAGCGATCACCGTTGCGAGTTTCTTCGCCGGGATCCTGCTGATCGGCATCATCGACCGGCTGGTCCCCTCGTTCGAGAACCCTCACGAGGCCCATCTGGTCGAGGAGATGGACCACCGTCCGCGCAACCCGCGGCTGATGCGCATGGGCGTCATGACGGCCCTGGCCATCGGCATCCACAACTTCCCGGAGGGCATCGCCACCTTCACCTCGGCGGTCGACAACATGGCTCTCGGCGTAGCCATCGCCGTAGCCATCGCCATCCACAACATCCCCGAAGGCATCGCCGTTTCGATTCCGATCTACTACGCCACGGGCGACCGCGGAAAGGCCTTCCGGCTGTCGCTGCTCTCGGGCGTGGCCGAGCCCGTCGGGGCACTGCTGGCCTATCTGGTGCTGATGCCCTTCATGTCGCCGACGCTCATGGGGTGCATCCTGGCCGCCGTAGCCGGCATCATGGTCTTCATCTCGATCGACGAACTCCTCCCGGCCGCCCGCGAATACGGCGAAGCCCACACGTCGATCTACGGCGTGGTGGCCGGCATGGCCCTGATGGCCGTCAGCCTGCTCCTGCTCGCATGAATCCGCAAACCAAACGCTGAAAAATGGATATACTTCTGCTTCTGATCGGCCTGGCACTGATTCTCGCTGGCGCCAACTTCCTCACCGACGGCTCGGCGGCGCTGGCCCAGCGCTTCCGCGTCCCGGAATTCATCATCGGACTGACGATCGTCGCCGTCGGAACCTCGACGCCCGAACTGGTCGTCTCGGTGCTCTCGGCCATCGCCGGCAAGAGCGACGTGGCGATCGGCAACGTCGTCGGGTCGAACATCTTCAACGTCTTTCTGATTCTGGGCGTCTGCGCGCTGATCCGCCCGATGCCCCTCACCGCAGGCAACATCCGCCGCGACATTCCGTTCGGCGTCGCCACGTCGCTGCTGCTGCTGATCCTGGCCATGGACAGCTGGTTCCGAGCGGGGGCCGCCGACCGCATCGGACGGCTCGACGGCGTGCTGATGCTGGTGATCTACCTGCTGTTGATGACCTACACGATCCGCTCCACGGGACGCATCGCCGCCCCCGCGTCTTCCGACACGGGCGGCAACGCTCCGACCGACGCCCGCCGCCCGATGGCCGGATGGCTCATGGCCGTGATGATCCTCGGCGGTCTGGCCGGACTGATCTTCGGCGGCGAGATGTTCCTCGACAACGCCACGGCCCTGGCCCGCCGCATGGGCATCAGCGAATCGGTGATCGCCATCACGCTCGTGGCCGGCGGCACGTCGCTTCCCGAGCTGGCCTCGTCGGTCGTCTCGCTCGTCAAGGGCAAGAGCGACATGGCCCTCGGAAACGTCATCGGGTCGAACATCGCCAACATCCTGCTGATTCTGGGTCTGAGCGCCACGATCCATCCGCTCACGATGGGCGGCATCACGCTGGTCGATCTGCTGGTCGTGCTGCTGAGTTCGGTTCTGCTCTTTCTGGCGGCCTTCACCTTCCGGCGTCGGGCCGTCGACCGCTGGGAAGGGGCGCTCTTCCTCGTCATCTACGCCCTCTACATCGCACACCTTATAAGATAGCGTCGTCGGACGAGAGATAACGGTCCAACAGCCGCGGGAGGGCCCGTTCGCCGATCCGGTCGGTCGGAACGGCAATCGATTCGGCGGCCGGCGTGAGCGTCGGGGCTTCGATGCGGAAGAGGCGGGCATGAATCCGCTGATGGGAGAGCTGGTGCACGGGAAGCGACACCGTCCGCAACAGCCGCCACGGCACGTCGCCCAGCCATTCGACGAAGCGGGGATCGTCCGTCAGTTGCGAGAGTTCGGCCGGTGCTGCGGTTTCGATCATCGGGAACTCGTAGAGTCCTTGCCAGATGTCGCGCCCGTCGCGGCGGCAGAGCAGCGTCCGTCCGCCGGAGGTGACGTACAGGTAGTTGAACCAGCGGTCGCGCTGGTGCGTACGCCCCTGCTTGACGGGACGCCGGTCCACCGTGCCGGCCGCACGGGCCAGGCAGCGATCCTCCAGCGGGCACACCTCGCAATGCGGCGAGGCGGGGATGCATTGCAGGGCTCCGAAATCCATGATCGCCTGGTTGTAGCGCCCCGGCTGACGGCTGTCGAGCTGTTCGCGGGCCAACGCGGCAAAGGCCCGGCGGCCGGCCGTGGTGTCGATGGCCAGATCGATATCGAAGAGCCGCGACAGAACCCGGTAGACATTGCCGTCCACAACGGCACACGGCGTATCGTAGGCCGCCGAACAGACGGCCGCCGCCGTGTAGTCGCCCACGCCGGGCAGCGAACGCACCTCCTCCGGCGTACGGGGAAATTCGCCGCCGAAGCGTCCGACCACCTCTCGGGCCGCGGCCAGCAGATTGCGCGCGCGGCTGTAGTAGCCGAGCCCCTGCCAGAGACGCAGCACCTCGTCCTCGGAGGCGGCGGCCAGCGACACGACATCCGGGAATCGCGTCACAAAGCGCTCATAGTAGGCCATGCCCTGCGCTACGCGGGTCTGTTGGAGAATCACCTCCGAGAGCCAGATGCGATAGGGATCGCGCGTGCGGCGCCACGGCAGATCGCGCCCCTCGCGGGCGTACCAGGTGAGCAACTGATCGGAAATTCGTTCCATACGGAGGACAAAAATACGATTTCGGAACCGAATTTGTGCGGTCCGCAACGATTACAAACCGAAAAAAATGGAAAAACAGTACACACTCATCCACGACACGGAGAACAACCGTTACGCATTCGATCTGGGCGACGGCGCCCGGGCCTTCATCGACTACGTCGCTACGCCGCAGGGTTACCGGCTGACCCACACCGAGGTGCCGCCCGCCTTCGAGGGACAGGGCATCGCCCGCCAACTGGTCGAAGCGACGCTCGGAGAGTTCCGCCGGCGCGGCGAGCGCATCATCCCGCAATGCTCCTACATCATCCACTTCATCCGCCGCAATCCGGAGTGGTCCTCGCTGCTGCCCGACGGGTATCGTCCCGAAGCATTCTGAGGCCCTGCATCCGGGCCAATCCGGCAAAAAACGGGGGTGCCGATCTCGAAGTCGGCACCCCCGCAGCATCTCCCCCCCCGGTCGGGCTACTTGCCGGCCGTGAGTTTTTCGATCTGTTTTTCGGCCTCGGCTTCGAGGTTGGCAGCCTGTTTTTCGGCCTCCTCAACCAGCTTGTCTCCGGCCTTCTGGGCCGCCAGCTTGGCCAGCGCACCCTTCTTCGAGGCCTCCTCGACCAGTTTGTCACGCTGCGTCTGCGCCGCCTCGATCAGCTTCTGGCCCGCATTCTTGGCCTCCTGGCGCAGGTTTTCGGCCTGCTTGGCAATCTCCTCCGAAAGCGATTCGCTGCCCGTGAGTTTCTGGACCTGCTCGTTGACCACGTTGGTGACGGCCTCCTGGACGGCCTCCTTCACGCCGAGCGTGATCTTCGGCGAGGTGAACGTACCGCCGATGTTCACGGCCACGTTCTGCAGCACACCGCCGCCCGGAATGGCCACCTTGGCCTGATAGTCGATCGTCTGGTCAAGCCCCGTCGAACCCGAAAGGTTGACCCCGACGTCGCCGATCTTCAAATCGAACGGATCGGTCTTCACCCGTCCGTCGAGAATCTCAAAGCGGATCTTCACATCCTTGGCCTCAATCTGGCGCAGCTTGTCGTTGTTCAACGCCTCGGCCATCGCCTCGAAGGCCTTGATATTCTGGATCCGGATATTCTCCGAGCGGATCTCACCCGAGGCCGAGAGCGTCTTGAGATCGGGTGACATGGCGGCATCGAGCGTCGTGGCGAGGTCCAGTGCAAGCGAGTAGTCGCCGCCCGTCTTGGCGAAGATCGGCACCAGCTGCTGCACCATCTCCAGCTCCTCGAACGTACGCTGGAACGAGGCATTGGCGAAGTCGGCCTTGAGTTTCAGGGCCGGGCGAGCCGGATCCGCCGCCGTCGAATAGCTGGCCGAAGCCGAGGCCTTGCCGCCGAAGATCCCCAGCGACAGTCCGTCGAGCGAAAGCGTGCCGTCAGCCATGCTCATCTCGCCCGCGACATTTTCGATGGTCATCTTCTCGAAGAGGACCTTCTTCAGATCGGTATTGAGCGAAAGGCGCAGGTTGCGCGGAATTTCGAGGGCCGTGACCGTCGTGTCGGACTGTGCGGCGGCTTCGGACGAAGCCTCCTCCTCCGCAGCGGCGGCGTCATCGCTCTCCCCGCCCGGCAGAGCAGCCATGATCTCGTTCAGATCGAGCAGGTCGGACTTCACGTAGAGGCGTCCCGAGAGCTCCTCGCCGCGCAGCAGATAGCCCAGATAACCGCTCAACTGGCCATTGGCCTGCAGGTCGCTCCGTCCGACCGTCAGTCCGAACTCGCCGAGGGTCATCGCCGCCGGAGTGATCGTCGCCGCGGCCCGGCGGATCTCCACAGGAGGCAGGTTCTCGAGCGTCAGCCCCAGCGCCTCGAGGACAAACGTTCCCTGGGCGCCGAGCCGTTCGTAGCGGTTCTTCTCGATGTCGGACATGCGTCCCGAGAGCTTCACGTCAGCCGTGACACGACCCTCGAGCTCAATTCCCTTCTCCAGCGGGTAGACCTCCTTGACGGCCCCCAGGTCGACCTTGCCGTCGGCCGTCACGCGGAACGTCGGATCGCTCGCCAGGTTGGTGGCATAGAAGGTCGCCGCCACCGAATTGCCGGCCATCTGCAGTCCGAATTTCGACAGGTCGATCTCCGTGCGGTCCATCACGCCGCCCGGATTGGAGATGCGGGCCGCCAGGTTGATGTCCGTCACGGCCTTCGGCAGCGAGGCATACTGGAAGCTGCCGTTGCGCACCTCGGTCTTCAGTTCGAAAGCCGGCAGCTCCGAACCCCGCATCTCGCCGCGGGCCCACAGCGAAAGATCGAGTTCGCCGCCGGCCGTCAGATTCTTGAATTCACGCGTATAGAAGGCCGGGATGAGCGACAGCACGTCCTTGAACTGCACGGCGTCGCAACCCGCCTCGAGATCCATCGCCACCACGTCGTCCTTCATCTCGACCCAGCCGTCGAGCCCCAACCGGATGGCATTCAGACGGAACGTATTGCGCGAGAAGGTGAAGCGCCGGTTGGCCAGATCGGCGTCGATCACCGCCTCGAGCTCCGCCTCGGCATCGTTCAGCAGCGGAATGCCGCCCGACACGAAGTTCGTACGCTCGGTCTTGAGCCGCAGGTCGAGGTTCGTGCGGTCGGCCGACATGTCGCCGCGCAGGCGCAGCGTCAGCGGATCGACCGAGAAGCTCATCCGCGTCGAGTCGTCCTCGTAGCGGATCGTGGCCCCCGAGATGCGGAAGTCCCGCACCGAAAGACGGAACGACGAGGCACTCTCCTCTTCGGCGGAGGTCTCCTCCTCGGCCGCCTCGGCCGCCGGCTCCTCCTCCGAGGGGCGCATCACGTCCCAGTTGACGGAGCCGTCGGCCAGTTTACGGGCATGCAGGGCCGGATCGGCGAGGATCACCTTCGTCACCTCGAATCCGCTGTCGCCGAAGAGCGACATGAGGTTCACCACCACCGAGATGCGTTGCGCCGCCACGATCGTATCCCCCACGAAGGGATCCGCGGCGCCGACCAGCGTCAGCCCCTTCAGTTCGACCGAAGCATTGGGAAAATGCCGCAGAAGGCTGATGTCGAGTTTCTCGAAATCGAGCGTCGCCGTCAGCATGGCGTTGGCCTCTCTCTTCACGATGTCGGCAATCTTGCCGCGCAGGGCAACCGGCACGATCAGTGCGATTGCCAGAATGACCACCACAACCGTGGCCAGAATCTTCACGAACCTTTTCATTCTCTATGCGTATTGAAGACGAAAACCGAAGTTTCCGCCTCGTTGAATCCACAACTCCGGTAGAGGGCCCGGGCCGCCGTACGTGCAGGGTTGGAGGTGAGCAGAACCCGTTCGGCACCGATCCCGGCCGCCAGACGCCGAGCCGCCTCGACCAGAGCCCGTCCGACCCCGCAGCCGCGCGCCGCGGCATCGACCACCACATCCTCGATCCAGGCCTTGCGCCCCGACGGCAGATCGTACCACACCAGCGTCAGCGTCCCCACGATGCGCTCCTCCGCACGGGCGATAAGCAGCGCCGTGGTCGGGTGGTCCAGCAGCCGACGCAACAACTCCTCGGACGGCGTCGAAAGGCGCCCCGACAACTGCGGCATCAACTCCCCCAGCGCCTTCTCCAACGCCGGCGTACAGGCCGTCACCCGCTCTACGGTAAATGGCATCATCCGGTTATTTTTCACAAAGATAACCTTTTTGTCGGAAACGTCATGGTGTTCTGCGGAAAAAAGCGTACTTTTGTCGCGCTACGGTTCCGGGACGGCCGTGCGGTCGTCCGGATTAAATGGGAATGCCGTGCAAATCGGCAACAGTTCCCGCTGCTGTGAGTTACAACCCGCGGCCCGACACGCTCGGCCACTGTCCCCCGCCCGGGACGGGAAGGCGTCGGTCCGGTAACGAGTCAGAAGACCTGCCGTCGCCCTTCAGCCCGAAACCCTGCGGAGAATGGGGTGCGAAGCGAATCCCCATTCCTTTCGTCGACACCCCGCCCCGCCGGATCCCGGACTCCGTAGCCAACAAGAGAAACGGATGAGACACCTCCTGCGACATATCGCGGCGGGCCTGACGCTCCTGCTCGGAGCCTGCATGGAGTACGGACCCCAGCCCGAAGAGACGTTCGACGCCTCGGACCGCGGCGTATTCATCACCTGCGAGGGCAACTTCATGTGGGACAACGCTTCACTGTCGTATTACGACCCCGTGACCCGACGACTCGAAAACAACGTCTTCCTGCGGGCCAACGGCATGAAACTCGGCGACGTGGCCCAGTCGATGACCCTGCACGACGGCGCGGGATACGTCGTGGTCAACAATTCGGGGGTGATCTACCGCATCGACCCCGCGACGTTCCGCGTCACGGGCCTCATCGAAGAGGTCGTCTCTCCCCGCCACATCCTCTTCGTCGACGACCGGACGGCCTACGTCTCGGACCTCTACGACCCGCGGATCACGGTCGTCGACACCCGCACCAACCGCATCCGCTCGCGCATCGCCATGAACGGCCACCGCTCCACCGAACAGATGGTGCTGGCGGGCGATCGCGTCTACGTCAACTGCTGGTCGTACGACAACAAGATCCTGGTCGTCGACTCCCGTACGGAATGCCTCGTCGATTCGCTCACCGTGGGGTGGCAGCCCAACTCGCTGCTGCTCGACCGCCACGGCAAACTCTGGACCGCGACCGACGGCCGCACGGGCGAAGCCCCGGCCCTGTGGCGGATCGACGCCGCAACGCTGCAGATCGAGCAGCGTTTCGAACTCCCGGCCGACTGTCCGCCCTCGAAGCTGACCCTCGACTCCCGCAACGACCGCCTCTATTTCATCGCCCGCGACGTGTGGCGCATGCCGACCCAGGCCGAATCGCTCCCCACCGAGCCCTTCCTGCCCTACGCCGGAACGCTCTACTACGGACTGGGCGTCGACCCCGACACGGGCGAAGTCTACGTCGCCGACGCCATCGACTATGTCCAGAACGGCGTCGTCTACCGCTTTACCGACGAAGGGCTGCCCGTCGATACGCTCCGTGTGGGGGTCATCCCCGGCAGTTTCTGCTTCAAACGGCCCTGAAACCGATGCAAACCTTGCTCATGAACATGAAGAAAATGAAAAAGAGATCCGTCCCCATGAAACCGAGATACGCCGCATGGCTCCTGCTGGCAGCCGCGGCCTGCAATTCGAGTGAGACGATCACCACCGTCCGCGAAGAGTTCCCCACCACGAAGGTCCTCGAATATACGCCCGCACCGGGCCAGTTCATCAACAGTTCGCTTGCCGGATTCCCCTCGACGCCGATCACCTCGCCCGAAGAGGCCGCCGCCTACGCCTCGGCGCGTCTGACCCAGGGCGGAACGCCCGATTCGGGCACGGAGAGCGTCACCTACGGATTCGTCTCGCTCGGCGGCTGGGGCGGCTACATCATCCTGGGATTCGACGAACCGGTCCCCAGCTCGGGCGGCACGGAGTATGAACTCTACGTCACGGGAAATGCCTTCAACGGCTCCTCCGAACCGGGAATCGTCTCCGTGGCGCAGGATGCCGACGGCGACGGATCGCCCGCCGGCGAAACCTGGTACGAACTCAGGGGCAGCGAATACGACGCCTCCACGCACGGCTACGAAGTCACCTACACGGCGCAGACGGACGGCACCGTCGCCTGGAGCGACAACCGCGGCGGCAGCGGCACGATCGACCGCACGATCCACACGCAGAGCTACATCCCGGCGTGGGTCGACCGGCTGACCTACACGGGAAGCCGCCTTCCGGACAACGTCACCTTCGACGAAACGAGCAACAAGTACGTCATGCGTGCCTTCGCCTGGGGATATGCCGACAACGCCTCGACGATCGACGGCTCGGGAACGAAAAACCGCTTCCGGATCTCGAACGCCGTGGATACAGACGGAAACCCGGCCAACCTCGCGCAGATTGACTTCATCCGCATCCAGACCGGCGTGAACGGCAAGGCCGAAGGCGGCGTGGGCGAACTCTCGACCGAGGTGTGCGGCGTGGGCTGCTACCGCACCGTCACCCGAACCGAATAAACGTGATCCGGATCGTCGCCATAGTTGCCATGCTGCTCTGTGCCGGATCCCTCCGCGCACAGAGCGATTCGACGGCCCGCACCGTGGCCATCGAACAGGTCGAGATCGCCGGGCAGCGCCCCATGAAGGAGATCGGCGTACAGCGCACCGTTCTCGACAGCGCCATCCTGCGCGAGAACATCTCCTCGTCGCTGGCCGACGCCCTGAGCGCCGGTTCGACCCTCTTCATCAAGTCCTACGGCCGCGCCACCCTCTCCACGGCCTCGTTCCGCGGCACGGCCCCCTCCCACACGCAGGTCACCTGGAACGGCATGAAGGTCAATTCGCCGATGCTCGGCCAGGTGGACTTCTCGCTCATCCCCTCCTACTTCGTCGACCGCGCGGCGATCTACCACGGCGCCAGTTCGGTGGGAATCACCGGCGGCGGTCTGGGCGGCGCCATCACCCTCGCCACGCGCGAACCCGACCAGGAGGGTTTCTCGCTGCGCTACATCCAAGGTTACGGATCGTTCACCACCTTCGACGAGTTCCTCCGCGCAAGCTACCGCGGCCGCCGCTGGAGCAGCTCGACCCGCGTGCTGGTCAGCACCTCCGAGAACGACTTCCGCTACCGCAACTACGACTCGAAACAGTTCGTCACCGATGCCGACGGGCAGATCATCGGCAACTACTATCCGCTCGAGCGCAACCGCAACGGTGCCTTCCGCGACCTGCACCTGCTCCAGGAGCTCTACTACTCGTCGGATCGCGGCGACCGCTTCGCGCTGGCGGCCTGGTATCTGGACACCGACCGCGGTCTGGCCCTGCTCTCCTCGGACCGCAACTCGACGCGCGAAAAACGCAATTCGCAGACCGAACGCACGCTGCGGGCCGTGGTTTCGTGGGAGAGGCTCTTCGGCCGGCTGAAAGCGGGCGCCCGCGCGGGCTATACCTACGACGACCTGCGCTACCGCATGGAGTCGGATCCCGACGGGGCGGGCAACTTCATCCCCGTGACCGATGCCCGGAGCCGGATCCACACCCTCTTCGTGCGGGCCGAAGCCGAATACGCCCCCGACGAGCGGTGGCTCGTGACGGCCAACCTCTCGGGCCATCAGCACCGCGTCCACAGCGGCGACCTCTCGGTGATCGACGCCACGACGGGACGCCGCGCCGACACGCTCTACCGCCAGCAGCGGTTCGAACTCTCGGCCTTCGCCTCGGCCAAATGGCGCCCCGTGGAGCGGCTGGGCGTGGCGCTGGACCTGCGCTGGGAACTCTACGGCGACCGTTCGACCCCGCTCATCCCGGCGCTGTTCGTCGACTGGCAGCTCTCGCGGCGCGGCAACGTGCTGCTCAAGGCCTCGGCCGCCCGCAACTACCGCTACCCGTCGCTCAACGACCTCTACTTCCAGCCGGGCGGCAACCCCGATCTCGATCCCGAACGGGGCTGGACGTGGGATGCCGGCGTCGAATCGTCGCTCAAGAGCCGCCGCAGCGCACTGCACCTCTCGGCCACGCTCTTCGACTCGCGCATCGACGACTGGATCCTCTGGATCGCCACCGCCAAACAGGGGGTCTACACCCCGATCAACATCCGCCGCGTACACAGCTACGGCGCCGAAGGCAAGGTCACGGCCTCGACCTCGACCGCCTCGGGCTGGCACTTCGCCGTGGACGGCAATCTGGCCTGGACCCGCTCGATCAACCGCGGCGACAAGTTCTCCGCGGCCGACGAATCGGTCGGCAAACAGCTGGTCTACATTCCGGTGTGGTCGGGCGCCTTCACGGCGCGGGCCTCGTGGCGACGCTGGGTGCTGAGCTACAAATGGCAGTGGTACAGCGAACGCTTCACCATGTCGAACAACGACCTCGGAGCCCTGGGCCGCGTCGCCCCCTACATCATGAACGACATCGCCCTGGAGAAGAGTCTCGAACTGCGGCGGATCTCGCTCTCGATCAAGGGGTGCATCTACAACCTCTTCAACGAGGAGTACCAGTCGGTGCTGGGGCGTCCCATGCCGCGGTTGAATGCCGCGGTGTACGTCGGCATCACGCCGAAATTCGGAAAGCAATAAAACGCAACCCATCCCCCCGAAAATACCCGCAACCATGATCAACACCCTCCGCGAACAACTCCTTGCCATGGCCGACCCGGCCTACCGCGACTTCAACGCCTCGCTGATCCCCGGGATCGGCCCCTCGATCGGCATCCGCATCCCGCGCCTGCGCGAACTGGCCCGGCAGATCGCCCGCGGCGATACGTGGCGCGATGTCGTCCGCTGCGACGATGCGCTCTACCACGAAGAGCGTCTGTTGCAGGGAATGGTCATCGGATATGCCCGCTGCCCGATCGACGAAAAACTCGAATGGGTCGCCCGCTTCGTCCCCAAGATCACCAACTGGGCCCTGTGCGACTGCTTCTGCTGGAAGCTCCGCCCCGCGGAACGCGACCCGATGTGGCGCTTCATCCAGCCCTATTTCACGTCGCCGCACGAATTCGAGGTGCGCTTCGCCGTGGTCATGTCCACCGCCAACTTCATCGACGAAGAACATCTCGAAGCGCTGCTCCGCCACCTGGCCGACGTCCGCCACGAGGGCTACTACGCCCGCATGGGGGTCGCCTGGGCCGTATCGGTGGCCTTCGTCCGGTTTCCCGAACGGATGCGCCGCTGGCTCGCGGACGACTGCCCGCTCGACGAGTGGACCTTCCGCATGTCGTGTCGGAAGATCCTCGAATCCCTCCGAACCGGAGAGGCCGACAAGACCTTCATCCGCACGTTGCGACAATCCGGAAAATAATCGCGACAAACGACGGAATTCGGAAAATAATCGTATCTTTGTTTTCCAAACCATTTACGCAGATACGTCATGCGAAAACTCGTCATCATCCCGACCTACAACGAAAAGGAGAACATCTCGAAGATGATCTCAAAGGTCTTCTCCCTGCCCGAACCGTTCGAAATGCTAGTCATCGACGACGGCTCGCCCGACGGAACAGCCTCGATCGTCAAGGAGCGCCAGAAGGAGTTCCCCGCTACGCTCCACCTCATCGAACGATCCGGAAAACAAGGCCTCGGCACGGCCTATCTGACCGGCTTCCGGTGGGGCCTCGAAAACGGTTTCGACTACATCTGCGAAATGGACTGCGACTTCTCGCACAACCCCGACGATCTGGTCCGCCTCTACCGCGCCGCCGTCGAGGGCAATTACGACGTGGTCGTCGGTTCGCGTTACGTCAAGGGGGTCAACGTCGTCAACTGGCCCATGTCACGGCTGCTGATGTCCTACTTCGCCTCGGTCTACGTGCGCATGGTCACCCGCATGCCGCTGCGCGACGCCACCGCCGGATTCGTCTGCTACTCGCGCCGTGCGCTGGAGACCATCGACCTCGACGCCGTCCGCATGAAGGGTTACGGATTCCAGATCGAGATGAAATACACGGCCTGGCGTCTCGGGATGCGTCTGCACGAGGTGTCGATCATCTTCGTCGAACGCTGCGAGGGCGTCTCGAAGATGTCGGGCGGCATCTTCCGCGAAGCCTTCTTCGGCGTGCTGGGGCTGCCGCTGCGCAAAATCCGCAAACGCCGCTAAGCCCATCGCCCATGGCTCAACCTGGCATCAACCCCCAACCGGGCGTCGAACGATCCCTCTGGAGACGCATCGGCAACTTCTTCCTCAACCCGCGGAACCTCTACATCCTCGGCATGCTGCTCGTCGTGGCCCTCACCTTCTCGGAGGTGGCCCGCGGCCGGCAGCGCAACTTCATGATCTTCGCCGAATCGACGAAGCTCTTCTGGCAGCACATCGCCCCCTACGGCGAGAGCTGGTCGCAGGCCATGCCCCAGCTCGACTACTTCCTCTACGGGCCGCTGTTCAACATCCTCTTCGCACCGTTCGCCTACCTGCCCGCATGGCTCGGGCCCTTCGTCTGGAACCTCTTCAACTTCACGATGTGGTTCGTGGCGATCTTCACCCTGCCGGGCCGCTTCACGCGCGACGAAAAGTGCAAGTCTTTCCTCTATACGTTCCTGATCCTGGCCTGCACACAGCTCTCGTTCCAGTACAACGTCGCCGTGGGCTACATGTTCCTCTTCGCCTACTCGCTGCTCGAACGCGACAAGGCCTTCTGGGCCGTGCTGCTGATGATGATCTCCGGATTCACGAAGATCTACGGCATCTTCCAGCTCGGGCTGCTGCTCTGCTACCCCCACTTCTGGCGGAACGTCGGCTATGCCGTCGCCATCGGTGCGGTGCTGCTCG
>OLWA01002117.1_pt1 | contig 18426 bp, 20 predicted proteins | sample 1673251 | NCBI WGS metagenome assembly OLWA01 (sample SAMEA3178937, study PRJEB25190) | human gut metagenome | biome: human gut; feature: human-associated habitat; material: faeces | place: Austria | collected 2013 | reverse complement strand
TGAGCTCCGTTCTAAATGCATCATATCCCTTTTCTGCGACATAAGCATATATGTCGGAAAATTCTTTCCTGACAGATAGAACCTGCTCCATCCTGATATTTTTCTGCTTTATACTCTTTATCTTCGCTTCAATCTTTTCAGCCTGTCCTTCAACACTTAATGATCTAGGTCTTACCTCAGAAAGATAAGATATATTAAATCTTATCTTTGTGATTGCTTTTCCCTTGCCGTATGCCAGGTTTTCATACCTTATCCTGATATCAGAACAGCTGTTAATTTCCTCAACAGCAACAGCCAACACTCTTGTTTCAAAATTTTTCCAACGCTGGTATGGTGCTTTATCCCCCATATCAGTGTATATACTCTCCCAAGTTGCATCATCACCCGTCCTGGCATTACCTATCCTGTCTATAATGCTGCTCGAAAATTCAGAGACATCCAGCACACTTAGTTTTAACTTTAACTCTGCCAGACTGTATGTAATCTCAATTTCTGCTCCTTTAGGTAAGGTTCTTAGCATAATCTCAGAGTAAATCATTTCATATAATTTTTTTGAACTTATGTGGGAAAAGTCCCTCTCTATGCTCTTAAGTAATGTCACAACTCCGCCATTGTTCATCCTGAAATACGATACTTCCGGATTATATGTAATATCTATACCACCGTTCTCAGTATTTCTCTCAATTTCCTTAACGATATTGATAACCTTAAAATACTCATACCCCTCTTCAATATTATCCTTACTCTCGTCCTTGATATAATATTTTAAATTCATGAGTTCCTTAGTCACTTTGGCAAGGTCTCTATTGTAATTAGACATCTCCCCCCCGGCCATGAATATAACATCTTCTTTCGTTATCGAAGACTTATACAGGCCATTCTCTAATAGCTCAGAGTATGATATTCCAAGATCACATATATGAGAAGCGAGTAATCCCGTATTTGATATCGTAGATATAGCCGTCCGTGATTTCCTAAAAACCTTATTTGCCATAATATCCCCCAGAATAGTAACAATATATCTTTGCACTATTATGTATCTTTTTTCTATATTCGTCAACATGAAATACCATATTGTAGTCTTTTCTCAATTTTAAATCATATGTTTTTTCCTGCCTGATTACCTTGAATCCCAGTATTTATGCTGCACTTCGCAATTTTTTATTTTTTACGCCATAATATACCATTTTGTAGTCTTTTCTACAATTTTAGTACCTGCTTGACCTAAAGAATATCCCTTATATTCTGGATTTCCATCTTCTTTACATCTCTGATTTACACAGGGGACATTCTTATACATTTTTGTAGTCTTTTCTCTCTTTTTTCGACATACAAATCAAGCTGCCAAAATGCAATCACATTCAGTATTTACGCTGACTTTCCATTGAATTTACACCTCAGCAATAAGCTATACCATTTTGTAGTCTTTTCTCTGTTAATTTCATGTCTTTGCAATTATATTTTATTTCATAATATCATCAGTTCTGGTTATACAAATCTGAGTCTTTTCTGCATCTTTTAACAGTTATGATTTCATAACAATATTACTCCAACACCAGTATCTATGAGGATTTTTGCAAATTCAGTCACAATCATGTGCTTATACAAATCTGAGTCTTTTCTCAACTTTTAGGCACTAATTTTATATGTCAAAGATTCCTTCAAGACACGCTTTTCCATTCCGTCATGACCGTATCCTGCAAACCAGACATTCTTATACATTTTTGTAGTCTTTTCTTTATTTTTTGACACACCATCTTCCATGCCTTAATAGCTGAAACTTCCAGTATTTGTGCGGTCTTACGGCAGATTTACCATTTCACATTAAGCCATACCATTTTGTAGTCTTTTCTCTGTGGAATTATACATTGACATCATTTTTCAGATTCCTTTATTCCATCACTGCATCCTTATACAAATTTGAGTCTTTTCTTCACTTTTTAAGACTTCACAATAAATCACTTTACCTCTGCAAATCAAGTATTTATGCGGTATCATTGAAAATAAGTTACTTCAAATGCTTATACAAATCTGAGTCTTTTCTCAGCTTTCTGGTACCTATTTTCTCTGTTTAATATCCCAGCAGCATTTGATTTTTCAATTCCGATTCTCCACATATCACTTAGCGGACATACTTATACATTTTTGTAGTCTTTTCTTGTTATTTTGACAGACCTAAAATTCCATCAAAATAACAGAAATCCCAGTGTTTATGCGGTATAGCGTTAAATCTCAGCTATTTCGGCATTTTATACCATTTTGTAGTCTTTTCCCGAATTTTAGCGCATGAAGAATATGCAGTTTTTCCCTTAAACTCTGGATTTTCATACATCCTGCATTGTATGACTTATAGCAGCTGACATTTTTATACTTTTTTGTAGTCTTTTCTCTGCTTTTTCGACATACAATTTAGCATGGTGAAATGTCAATTTCATCAGTATTCATGCGGTTTTCCGCAATCTGCTCCATATTCACAATCTGTTATACCATTTTGTAGTCTTTTCTCTCTGAATTTTAAACCCAAAAACAAATATAATAATTCCTGACAACACCAGTTTCAGCATATACATTTTTGAGTCTTTTCTTAATGTTTTAGCATCTCTGATTTAGTACTCATATAGCTGAATTCCCAGTATTTATGCTGTTTCAGCTATATTCTGTTAAGCTGCAGTGCTTATACAAATCTGAGCTTTTTCTCTTCTTTACTGCTCATATTTTCTCTGTTGAAGAATCAGAAAAAGTTCAATCTTACACTGCTGCATCTTTACTAATAACTGAACAGGACATTTTTTTACATTTTTGTAGTCTTTTCTTCGGTTTATGACACACCTGAATTTTAATTTAAATATCAATAATGCCAGAAATCATGCGGTTTTTCAGTCAATTTAAGCTGACAGTTGCAGGTATACCATTTTGTAGTCTTTTCTATGAAGATTAATACAGTTGCAACACCATCTGGATCACTCCATATCTTTACTATGCACCTATACAAATTTGAGTCTTTTCTTCACTTTCCAAGACTTCAAAGCAAATCACTTTACCTTTGCAAGCCAAGTATTTATGCGGGTTTTGTACAGATAATTGAAACAGTGTTCTTATACAAATCTGAGCCTTTTCTTTAATATCTGGTAATATATTTTCAAAAACCTGGTATGTAAAATCAGCTTATTTAACCTGCAAAAATCAAACATAACCCAAGAACCGGACAAATTCATACCATTTTGTAGTCTTTTCTCAAAAAAAGCGGTTATAAATTATACCCAATTTTTAAAAAATTATTCCATCCAATTTATACCATTTTGTAGCTTTTTTTATACCATTTTGTAGCTTTTTCTATACCTTTTTGTAGTCTTTTCTTAACGAAAATCCACATAAACACTCAATTCCTTGTAAAAAAAGCTTGTCCTGTATAGTAGTGTAATAATACATATCTATATATTTATATCTGCATTACCTACACTCTACTTCTGCTTGTTAAAAAGTCTCTGGAAGAAACCTCGATTATTAAGATAGTCTATTTCCTCCTGGAGCTTTTGCTTCTCTTCTTCCAGTGAAGCTCTCTTTGATTCAAGTTCAGTATTTTCTTTCTCGCTGGATCTCAATTTCTGATCCATCTCTGATGCACTCTTTTCAAGATCTGCTACTTTTTGGGTTAGATTATTGATATTCTTCATACTCTGATGCTCTGCTTCTATCAATTCAGCATTTTTAGCCGAAAGTTCACTATTAACTTTTTCAAGGGCAGCCTTATCCTCAATCAAAGCATCTGCTTCCCTAACCTTTTCTTCCAGCTGCATATTGGAATTCATTAAATTTTGATACTGCTGATAAAGCAATGCAGCCTTTTTAAGAGTATCATTGTATTTTTCATTCAGGTCTTTATATTCTTTCAGAGACACTACTCTTTTAGATTTCCCTGTAATGTAGAAATCGTCTAATAGCTGTACACCAATTCTGTCAACAGATGTTCTCCTTGCAGTTTTCTTTAAATGTCCTTCAAACAGGTCCGGATGATTTTTTATGTAGATTGAAACAGTCTGCAAGGTTACACCGTAATTCGCAATTAATTTGCTGATAGGCGTAAAGCCTTCATCGTCTTCTGCATTATCATTATCGTTTAAATCAAACTCAGAGAAATCAACATCTACATCGTTATTGTATGAATTATAATTTTGACCTGCAGATTCAATTTCCGGTAATAAGTCTTTTTCCATTGTTATGTTCACCTCTTCTCTGTATCTATACTTATACTCCGTATTTTAAATTAATTTCATAGATAATTCAAGTTTATATTAAAAAATAATTGATATTCAAGTCTTTAATAACAATATCAATTTAAGTGATTTAATTAAACCATATATGAAATATCAATTTTAATACACTGCTTATATCCTCTTTAAGCCACCAAATATGCCTTTTCAGCCTATATTAAATTTTTAATTAAAAACTAAATAAGTATAATAACTTAAGTATAATATTTAAAAACTCAAATTTTGCCATATAATATGCATATTTCGGAATTTAATATGGAGTTTAATTTGATATTAAAGAATGGAAAATAATCTATTTAGTTTTAAGTGAATATATAAAATTGTATATTAAATCTCTAATATATGAATAATTTTAAGTAAATTAATTAAAGCAACCTATTTATTAAAAAGAATAAGATATAAATAATGCAGTAATATTCAGAACTTAAGCAATATTAAAATTTTAATTAAAAACTAAGTGATGTTAATATTTTAATATGATTACTTAAAATATATAAATTGCAAAACATAATATAATGTGGTAATCTAGTTAAAAACAAAATTAAATTTAATTATGCTAGTTTTATATTTAATATGTACACTTAGTTTTTAATTAAAATTTTGATTAGCGAATATACAACCAAAATTGTCATTCTTATACAGGGCGATTAGAATCAAACATATTTTGATAATGGTGTTAATGATAAGAAGATGCAAAGGATATTGGTAATAATCATGTGATTTTAAAAAATAGTTAATTTATAGGTAAAAAATGGTTATAAATATGGTAAAAAATCGTTAAAACATAGTTAAAATCTAGTTATTTTATTATGAATAGTTATAAAATAGTTAAAATCTAGTTAAAAAATAGTTATATACTCGTTAAAAAATAGGTAAAAAGTTGTTAAAATATAGTTATTTTTATTCAGAGAAATTGACATATCATTATTGAAATGATATGATTAATTCATAAAAACATATAAGGAGGCCGTGATATGGCGAATAAGCACTTTATTATTTCTTTAGACGCTGGCTACAATGGTTTTAAAACTATTGTTGGAGAAAAAACCGGAGAGGGAACAATCCAGTTAATGAAATTTCACGATGCAGCTAACATCGAGAAATGTAATATGAGCAGAAAGATTACAGATTTAAAAGAGGAAGATCCTTTGTATGTCAGGGCAACAAACCCTGTAACAGGAGAGAGGGTATACTATGTTGGAGGATACCCAGCTAAGAATAGATATGATTTCACCAACGAATTCAAGACAGACGATGAGTTCTATGATGCAATTGATGAGAAAAATGAAGGCGGCAAGTACGCCAGATTCAATACAGAGAGATTCAAGATGCTGGTTCTTGCATCATTATTTAAGGCTGTTAATAAGTTATCAGGTAAGTCAGAGGAGCTTTCCAAGATCATGGATAATGGAAACAACTTCGATTTAACAATAATTGTGCTGGTTCCTCATGCAACATTAGAAAATGATGATATTAAGAACAGCATTATAAATTGCATCAGGAATAAAGATTTTCATAAGAACTATATGTTCTCAATTGATGGAATTAAGGATGAAGAGATGTATGAGCTGCCTGAGATAATTGAAAGAGCAGAGATATTGTTCGAAAGTCAGACATATGCATCCATTACATGTGAAGTGCTTAACATTATTGATGAGAAGCTTGCTGGAAAGAAGCAGGTAACTGATGAGGACAGAAACAGAGAATTTTCAAGCAACCTGCCAGCTTTTGCGTGGGATTGCGGAGGTAAGACAATAGGAATTGCGAGAGTGGAGGAAGATGCCACAATTAACAGTAAGAGCGAATCTAATACAGATTACGCAATTACAAACATATGTATGAATACATCTAATTCTATATATAAGCAGTATAAATATCGAATTCCACAGGAAAAGATAGAAGCATATGCAACAGAAGAAAGAATTATCAATGACTTCAACGAGGAAGGCGAACCAGTCATTATTAAAATAGCTCCTGAGTATAAAAAGCAGATTCAGGCGACAATTAAGGAGTTATTTGAGTACTCTATGAAAGAGTATAAGAGAGAAATGCTTACATCCAATACATTTATTGTATCTGGCGGAGCAGGTGAGTTATATGCAGATAAATTACTTAAGTATGTAAGAGAGGCGGTAGCGGAAAACTTTGGAGAAGAGGTTGCCGACAAGAAAAATTACTGTAAAGCAAAGGGCAAATATGGAGATGTAGAGAATGGCAGTATTTATTCCATCGCAACAGGAGGCCTGTTACTTGCCTAAAATATTTAATGTGGGAGTATAGTTGCTCCCACAAAGAAAGTAGGGTACTATGGCGCATTACAAAGATTGCTTAGTTAATCTGTCACAAGTAAAAGATGCAGATATTATTTGTTACTTCAGTACTTTTAAAAGAAAATCTGACATTATTAAAAGTATTGAATTAATGATAGGCTGTGTCAAATTGGGAATGCCTGTCCCAAAATCCTATAAATTAAATGATAATTACAGGGATGAAGTAGAAGACAGTCGATACAGGTTTAATATGAAGCCAGAGGCTAATGATTTTTTTGTTGATATTAAGGATAAGGTTAATAAATCTCTAAATGCCAGATATAAAAAAACAGATGTTTTAAAGGCATTGGTAAGATTGTCACTAATCTATCCGGAGGGTGATATACAGCCTCTTGATAATCAGATCCTTATGAATTATATAGAAGGAAATGGAAGCAACACACTGGATGTGCAGCAATCTAATTTCAGTGATATTAGTAACGAAAAGCTGGAAGAGCATAAGGCTGAAGCCCTGAATGACAATTTAAAAGATAAGAAAACGGAAAAAATTATGCCAGATACACCAGAGTTAGAACCTGTATATGATAAAAAAGAGATTATAAAAGCAGAATCAGACACAAGGAAAGCTGATAAAGGGGAAGATAAAGAGCCGGAAAGCAGCAGAGAAAGTTACGATGATATAAATATCAACTTTGAATCGTCTGGTAAGGTAGTAGAAGAGGAGAGCATAGTTAATACTCAGTCTAACGGCATTGTTAATATGTTCAGGAGGTTCTAGGAATAAATCAGGCATCTACAGTTATTGATTTGCTGAAGCAGTTTATAGAGAAGGGGGGTATTATGATGATGGATTTGAGAATTAAAACTGAAACAACGTCTTTTAGGAAGTCGTACAACAATGCTCTTAGCGAGCTGAATAAAATCGTAAAAATTGATCCTATCATAATGCTCCCGGCTCTTAATACAGCAGCGAAAGACATAAGAAACAACCGGATTAACACGGAAACGGCTGTACCAGTAAGAGGGGGCAGTTGTACCTTTTCTAACTCAAACAGGAGCATTTTAATTAAATATAAATCGAAAAGACTTGATATTTGCTTGAAATTCAGTAAAACAGGCAGGAAAACAATAGAAGCATATATAATTTATGAGAAGGATAAAACCTTAAAGGCTGCACCGGCTCATATTACCAATATGCTTCTTAGCAGAATGAAAAATAATGAATCCCACTATAGAGAATATTCGTTAGCGAGAAGAACACTGATTGATGGAACATACAGGTATACATTAACCAGCGGAGATATTATAAGAGAATTCTCTACAACGGAATTGGAAAAAACAATTATTCATGAGATCACAAGTATTGAAATTGACAAATCAGTTATCGGATTAATAAGGGATTATGGCAATGTTTAAACAGATTAGAATATACAGCTGTGGACACAGAGCTGAATTTAATGTGGAAAAAAAGCCGGAAGCAAAAGAGCTTCAAGTGTATATTCCGTGTCCACAATGCAGGAACAAGATAAACGACACAATATTAACCATAAGCGAACTAAATGACCTCAAGCCGCCGTTAAGGGGTACTCCGGCACAAATTGAGTATGGAGATAAGAACCGGCAGAGGTTTATTAATGAATGGGTAAAGAGAGCCTCTGATAAGCAGGCAGAAATCATTCGCAAGATAATTAAAAACGAAGACCACGGTGGCTTCTGGATGGACAATAAAGATATCCTGAAGGAAGAACGGTTCGTAAATGAGTATACTCCGAGTGCTAAACGTAATAACAAATCCAAGAAGAAAAAGACTTCGGAAGATTCTGCACAGCAGAGGACAGCAGCCCAGCTAAAGCAGGACATTATACAACATATTGTAAAACCGGAAGAAATCAAGAGTAATATTCTTATCTACATAGAACTGGAAAGCAAGACAACTATAAATGTCTTTCCAACGCAGTATAATGACGAAATAGAGAATATTCTGAAAGATATGAATTATTCCTACCTGAGAGAAAGAAACTGCTATACGAGGGAAATAACAGAGTATACAGGCAATTATATAGATAGAGCTGCAGAGCTCGGCATTAAATTGAACAGTAATGGATATGCAGTGTCAATTTTAAACACCCAGGTGATGGGAATGATCCGGCAGAAGGTTTTTAAACCGGAGATAACAAGATGGGTTAAGAGATTTAACCAGACACACCTATACCTAGACTGGCAGGGATATGAAAGAGTTCTGTGCAATAGGGCGCTAAGTTTTATTCCCGGAGCATACTGGGAGCAGAGCTATAAGAAAGTAATTGTCCCTGTGAGCTCATATAGGGATATCATTTCATATGCAGATAAAAATGAATTTGCGATTGATGATAAATCGCGAAACATGATCGAAAATGCAAGAAGAAAAGGGAATTAAAGAAATAATCATTGCTAAGGAGGCACATATATGATACTAGAAAAACAGATTAAAAAAGAAAGAGAAAAAGCTGCTTTAGAAGCAACAATAAAGACGGTTATCAAGATATCAAGATACTATGGAGCATCAGATAATGAGACTGCTGTAAATTTGATAAAGGAACTTGATATAACAAGAGAAGAGGCAGAGAAGTTAATATGTAATTATGATAAAGAAATGGATGATGAAGCATTAGAGGATGCTGTTAGAGCTTCTGTATTGATAGCAAAAAGGTTTAATTATGATTATAATGAAACAATAAAGTCACTTCAAAAGAATTTTCATTTTTCTGAAAAAGAGGCGAAGAAGGCTTTTGACACTTATGAATAGAAAAGAACAGCATAATAAAAGAATTAGCAGGGCTTATTAAGCCCTGCTTTCTTTATATTTCAGCTTTTCATAGAAGAATAAGGGAATATGCAATATCTATATAAAAACCGCTAAATGACCAAAATACGCAGCCATATTACATATCTATAAAAATTAATAATATTATGAAAATTTTATACAATTGTATTGACAAACTATTTAATTAGAGTTATAGTAATAATGTAATAAATAAAGAAATAAAATACATGCAAGAGGTGATAACATTGAAAATTTTTAAAAATGCAAATGAAATATCCAAATTCCCTGTGGGTATCAGGCAATCAGAATAGAACAACAATTAATGTAAAAGGAGCAGAACATGAGAACAATAGAGCATTGGAAAAAAATAATTAATCATAGATTAATAGAAATCAGTGTAAAAAATGATGATATATGGTATCTGGCATATGCAGGTGATAAGCTGCTTACAAGGGCTGACGCCAGTTTAGAAAGTCTGCGCGATACTTTGTATGGGAATGGCTGCATAAGACTTATTAAAAATAACAGCTGGGAGAAAAAGAATGTAGAAATTAGTGCATCATGGCAAAAAATAGACTGGTTTCAGCTCCCCTGTGTGTATGAAAATGAAATGAACAGAACATTACTGGCAGATATAATTAATGACAGTAAAAACTGGAAGTCAGGAGACAGTGCGTTGTTTACATACACCAATACAAATAATGGCAAATGGCTGCTTACACTGAAAAAAGAAGAAGATATTTACGAACCTCTTAAGTTCAGTCTAGCAGGAAAAAAGGAAGGAACACACGAGACAATAGGAAGACGATATGTTAATGCAGAAAAAGCACTTTTGCACATGTTCAATAACTTCAATGAAAATGCATGTATAAGGAATCGCTACAACAATTTGGAAGAAGTAATAAAAAAACTGTATCGGGAAGGGAGAAGTGCATGAAATATACAACAGGTGATATCGTAACAGGATATTTCGGGAAGGGTGTGATTGTAGATATCAGAGAAGAAAGCATATTTGTCTGGACTGGCCACAATGTGGAAGTTATAGACAGCAGCATGTATGCTGTTTTAAAGACCGGGTACAGAGCAAATTTTGATGACTGTATATCATCAGCCAGATATAAAGCTGATCCACAGGATATATCTAATCGTCTGTATGAAGCAGATGTGTCAGGAAATAAGCTCACAAAACTGGTGTATCTTGCAATCAAACATATTCTTCCAGATGGTTCAGTTAAAGACATGGATAATGATTTCATGAGAGTTCAGGATATAATTGATTTTCTGAATACCTATTACGACTGTTCTTATAAAACAGGAACGCGAGAAACTATAAGGAAAGAGGCTATAACTGAACTGTTAGATAAGAATCTTATTGAATCAAATGATAGACCTAAACAAAGCCCATATTATGGTTACAGAATCAAAATAGAGATAGGGGGAAAAAGGAAATGAATAGTGCCAGAGTAGAGAAATCTGCTGATAAACTGCTGAAAATCATGGAAAAAAGATATAAAAAAGAGTCGGCATATGTATTAACAGAAAACGACAAAGATGCAATATGGTTTCATTTTTTTGGAAGACTTACCAGAGGGAAATCAGAGCGAGAACTTACAGCTTCATGTCAGACAGTTAAATTAAAATGATAGAAGTATTGACACATCGACCAATGCGTGTCTAACATTGAATATAAACCATATTTTTACATCATAGAACGATAGGAAATTTGATAGTAAATGATTGGAAGGAGAAATTTATGAGAATATATCAGGAGACATTGTATTTAATAGGATTTGCAATAGGATTAATAATGATGATAATGTCAATTATTTTTCTTTTAAAAGCGAAAAAACCTAAGTTTGAAAGACTGTTTTGTGCAGGTATTATACTTGGAGCAATAATACTTGGAGGCTCAACTGTGATGTTAGACAAGAATATATTAAATCCTATAGAAATTAACAGAATAAGTGAACAGAGTACTGAAGGCAGAACTTTAATTACTATGAAAGAAAAAATTTCTAATATGAAGCCTGGCAAATATACAGCCGAAATGATCCTTTATGACAGAACAACTAATCAGCCTGTGATTAACGATAACGGAGAGATAGCAAAGTCTGTCTTTGAGCTTACCATAAATCAAGATATTATAATCAGCGAAGAGTGCCGTTGCGATATGGATATCTATGTCGATGATATTGATATGAAAAAGGTTAGAAGAGAGGGATATGATTCGGTGATTAAGATATACAATGATGACGGTTTCAGTTTTATTAATAATTATAATTTTTCAAAATGTTTTACCAGCGAAAATTAATAACGAGGAAGGTATTATATGCCACTAGACGAATTTATGTTCCTGCTTACTGCAGGAACAACTATCATTGCGATTGGTTTACTTGTAGCAGCTGCTGTGCTGACAAATAAGTATGGAAACAGAGTTCTGATAACCCCTGTGGCATTTATTGTAATTATGATTGCGGTAGGTGTTTTTGTATGCTTAAAGGTAAATAATGGTAAAATGATGGTTGAAGCAGAATTTTACGATTCAGTATCAAGCTCTTTTTTTGAAGACGGGCGATACCACACTGTGACGATTGATTACGAAAATAAAAATATAAAGCGGACAGCATGGTATGGCAGCCAGACAATAAATGTTACAGTAAAAGATCAGGAATCAAATACGAAATCATCAATTGTTAGAACAAGGAAAATCTGGGGAGCATTGTATGATGAGGAGATAGGGCTTCAGGTTTCTCAGGATGAGTATGATAATCAAATTTTTAAAAAATAATAAGGATACAACATGGTAAGAATAAAAGTATTAAAGAATTCAATAGTAATAAGCGGAAAATAATTTGATGAATGCAAAGCAGAATTTGACAGAGTTTGCAACGGTGTAAAGAAAGACTTTTCTGTTGAATGGCTCACAACCGACTTATGTCGGATGTAGTTTTATTGCAACATTATTGTAATAGCAGAGATAGTATTATGATTAAATAGGTTGTGAAATATGAAAAAATATATATTTTTTGAAGGAAAGAGTTATGAGTCAATTGCAAAATTGGCAGATGAATTTGGTATTAAGCCTGTAACATTAAGAACTCGATTGAGAAAAGGGCTAAGTATTGAAGAGGCATTGAGTCAGGATAAATTAAATTGCAGGAAGGTTATTTACAATAATGTTGAGTTTTCTTCAATAAGGGAATTGTGCAATACATTAAATATTGACGAATCCTTATTAAATAATCGTTTGAGACAGGGATGGAGCATAGAGGAAGCTGTTGAAGCCAATAAAACAATAACGAAGCAAGGAAAAGTAGTATTTATTAACGGTAAAGTGTACAATTCCATAAAAGAAGCAAGCGTAAAGTTAAATATTAATGAAAGTAAGTTAAGAAGGATTTTAAATAAAGATGGCAAACATATCGAAAATAAGGGACATTATATGATAAATGGCGGGGAATTTGGAAAATACAGAGTTGGAGGAGAGTAGTATGAATGGTGTAAGTAACAGGAAGAAATCGTTTCTTGATGAATTGATACGGAATTATGCTAATTTTATTATGGTATTGGCAGATATTTTGTATTTTACTATTGCGTGGATTTAGTCTGTATAAGGAGACAGCCTGGGATAAGCAAGGTTTATATGGATTTCGGTCATAGCATAGAAACTGGAATGAAGGATGATATAGAGAATTAAATGATGGGATGAAAGTGGTGTATTGTTCAATACATGTTGACTTTTGGAGTGAATGAATATATTATAATACTATATTATTTTTATCGTTTTTTTGAGTGCCTTGGCATTCTGTCCCAATTTAGGGAGGTAGGTTTTGTGTGATCGCTAAGCATGTAAAACCTACAGCTGGTATTAAATAATATTTGATATTGGCGAGACAAATAGTCTCTGCATGGGAGTTTCCAATTAGGAAACTCTTTTTTTTTATTCAAAAAAAGCAACAACGAGTATGAAAGAAAGGAGGATTTAGTTATGGCAAATGGCTACATTGAGGTTACAAAAAGAGAACCGTGTCCTATATGTGGAACAGGCGATTATTGCTGCCACATACCTGCAGAAGATGGTTTTGGGGATGTTTACATCTGTAAGAGATATCTTGATGGCAGGGTCATTAATCCCGGCGGGGATACCCCGTCAAAAATAGATGGTGGATTCTATCTTTTATTGTCCACATCAAATGACGGGTGCAACGGAGTATACCGCGAAGCATCTAATGTTAAGGCTGCCAGGGATGCCGGATTTAAAGTATGGCAGAAAGGCGCTGATAGCAAGGATGCTCTAAGAGGTCCGGGCTCTTCCGGAAAAGACCTTATTCCTGTTGGAATCTGCAATATAGCGGATGATGCAACGCTTGACAGATTCTACAGAGCCTTAATTGCACAGTACCCTCTTAATGAGGAGGGCAGAAAATACCTGAGGAAAGAGAAGTGGCCGGAAGAGCTTATTAACAGCTCTTTGCTGTGTTCTTTTCCAGTAGAAGACTGGAAAAGGGGCTGGCATAAGAACTGCAGGTATCTTCCAGCTGATAATTCGGTCAGAAGGAGTGCTGCTGTCTGTGAGGTTATCAGACAGTGTGGTGAGCCGGAGGGAATTCCCGGTTTTTATATTCATACTGACAAAAAGGGTGAGCGCTACTGGGATCTGTACACCAGGAGCGGTATAGGTTTTCCTTTGTATAATCAGGCTGGTCAGATTGTCCGTATCCGTGTAAGAATGGATTTTCTCGATGTGTCAAAGGAATACAGCTTTGACAAAGAGAAAGGACTTTATTTTACCGGAGAGGACAACAAACGCCGTTTCGTATCATGGAGCGGTGTTAAAAGAGAGGAGTTTGATGGTTCACTTGTCACGGAAAAGGACAAGAAATACCGCTGCTCCGGAAAGTACAGAGGATTGTCTTCTTACGACGAAGTACGGGACTATGAAGCTGGAACCCTTACAAACAGGTTTGAAAAGGGTACAGAGGGTCCGAACATCGTGGGTCTTGTAGAAAGACCGGAAGATAACAAATTCATGTGTATACTCACCGAGGGGGAGAAAAAAGCTTACCTGGGCAATTATACACTGAGAGCGCCTTTTGTAATTGTGCCAGGTGTTAATTCCTATGCCAAACTCTTTGACACAAGAGTTGGAAAAAACATATTGGAACATCTGATTAAAGAAGGTGTTGAAGTCTTTGCCGTTGCATTTGATGCGGATAAGGCAGAGAATGAGATGGTTCTGGCATCTGAAAGAGGCTTCATTAAGAGGCTTTTAAATGAAGGTGTCAAGCCTGCTGTCCTTAACTGGGATAAATCATATGGAAAGGGTCTGGATGATTGCATCATTCACAAAGGACCTTTCAGCTGCAAGACATTTGATTCTGTAGAACAGATAGAAGAGTATTACAGCAATTACGGCAGATAGTTTTTCTATACGTTTAAAATCCTCTTCCAGAGGTTGTCCTGTGCAGACATGTTTTATCAGTATGTCCGCACAGGGACATACTGGGATTGGAGAAAACTATGTTTAAGATCAAAATGATAACATTTGCTTATCAGAAGGAAAGGAAAGCGTGGGAGAATGCTGGTGTCGGCTTATCCACAGAAGAGTACGAAAGTCTGAAAGAGGCAGAAGATGCCTGCAGAGAGCATGAGAGGGATATCCCGGGAGTGCTTAAAGTAAGATGTACTCCGGTTTCCGAAGATGAGTATGTTATTGCGGTTTAGTGGGAAGACTGTCAGGATGCACATATGTGTATTCTGGCAGTTTTTTTGTATATAACAGATTGACATTGGCATAATAATATAATAAAATAAAAGTACAATAAATTGTACAATATATTGGACATAAAGGGAGGGCATATATATGTTAGCAGTTAATTATTCAACAATTAGAAACAATCTTAAGGATTATTGTGACAAGGTAACTGATTTTAGTGAGACAGTTATAGTTACCCGTAAAGGTGAAAAGAATGTAGTGATGATGAGTCTTGAAAAATACAACCAGCTTGAAAAGGCTGCCAGAAATGCGGAATATCTTTCAATGATTGACAGAGGAATGGCACAGTTGGAAGCTGGAAGAGGGCAGGAACATGAACTCATAGAGGAGGACTGATGAAGAAGCTGTGGAGTGATAGGGCATGGGATGATTATCTGTACTGGCAGATGCAGGATAAGAAGACATTGAAGCGTATTAATGAATTGGTGAAGAGCATAGAAAGAGAGGGGGGTATCCCAGGGAATAGGAAAACCAGAACCGCTAAAACATAGAAAAGCATGGAGTAGAAGAATAGACGAAGCAAACAGGCTTGTATATAACATAGACGAAAATGGTTTTTTATGGATAATTGCGTGCAGGGGACACTATGAGGATTAAAGAAAGAATAGGCTGTTACACATGGAGTTGTCAGGATACACATATGTGTATTCTGGCAGTTTTTCTGCGTCTTTGACACAATATATATCGTCTAATAGAATATACAAGGATGCTGCTAAAAACGGTAGGATGGTTGCTCTCCATCTGGGAGTATAAGCCCAGTTTACAACATAGATGGTAAATTGGGCCGTAGTTACACAGATAAGGAGAAATCATGATAACTTTAAGCTATGAGGCATTGTTTCGCGCTAATCGCATTATGCGGTGGTGCCGGATATATGCTCGGCAGAGATATACATAAAGAAAAAAGTAATCGTCCCATTGCAACGGAATGACGATTACTTTTTTGTAATTAACTAAATTTCAGAGCAACCGTCTTGTTTTACGGCAGCATCTTTTTCAAGTTAATAGTAAAACATTAGAATAAAATTGTCAATGGATTGGATTTTTGCATGTTTCAGTCACTGCTCCTATTATGTCTATCTTAATTTTTAGTTGTTTTAGGTCATTGAGGATGACTGCAAATATTATTACGGAAGTTATCACAAGAATGAATCCAATTGCAGATGTAATCAGAAGACACAGCATAAAGGTATCCTGCGTGTTACTGGAATAACAAATATTCATTGTCTTATTCAATAATGAAAATATCTTATCCAATATATTTATGCCTATTGAAACAGCAACTGTTATCGTGCATAAAGCAAGAATGTATTTTTTATGTTGGTATTTAGCTTTGCAATTAAGGTATTCAAAGGTGAGTTCTTCACTATCCATTGATGTATACCGTTTTATTTCAGATTTGAATCTTTCCAGCTGCTTACTTCTTCTTTCTTGATATGTGAAGGACATTAACCATTTCTTAAAATCACTACCAGTTTTCATAATATAAACCCCGTTAATTCTATTAACTATTCACAACCAACTGATGTTGGATTAAGTTTTCCTGCTACATTGCTATGAACTAATTATAGCAATGTGCTTTTAATTTGGCAAAATGTCACCTCAAAAATATTTCTGTAACATTTTTTGTGCAGTCTGCTCCTTGAAAAAATACAAAATATCATATATTTTGTAATTACAGGATAGAATCCCACAATTAATCATCCTGTATAGAAATTATAAGTATATCTTCACTACTAATAAGCGAGGGTATACACTATGATCAAAAAGAATTTATTTAAAACCATGACACTTATTGTGTTATGTACAATGGTATTTGCCGGATGCGGCAGAAAGAAAGTAACTGTTGATACAAGTATTCAGCAGGAGAGCAGGGCAGGTGATAGTAAGGACGATAAGAAAAAGGTTGCTTCTAATCAGGAGCAGGTAACGGTAGCAGTAAAGGATGCTGATGGTAACACGGTAGAGGTTGCCGGTATCGTGGAAACTAAAGATAATGGAGAAAAGGTTGTTGTAGTAACCGACAGCGATGGAAACAGAACAGAGATTAGTGCCGGAGGATTCATAACAGAAGAAAATAAAACCGTAACAGTAACAGATGAAAAGGCTTCTGAAACTATATCATCTGCAGCGTCAGAGAATAAGGTGCCAAAGGCTGATGAAATTATTGAAATTCCTGATAACGGAAATAACAATAATAATAATAACAGCAACAATGGAAGTGGAGGCTCTGGAAATTCTGGCGGCAACGGCTCTTCATCAGGCAACAATAACGGTGGAAGCAGCGGTAATGGTAGCAATAATGGCAGCGGTTCGGGCAACAACGGCAGTGACAACAATGGCGGTAATAACAGCGGCAATAATAACAACAATAACAACAACAGTGGCAATAACAATGGCAATAACAATGGCAGCAACGGTAACACATCAACTCCCGACACTCCATCTCATACTCACAACTGGAGGCCGGTATACACGACAGTACACCACAAGGCTGTAACTCATGACGAGGATAGGTGGGTTGTGGATAAGGCAGCTTGGGATGAGGCAGTATATAAGAATGTATACATATGCAGACATTGTAGGGATGGCAGATGTGATAGATGCAAAAGCTTAGGTATTACTCAATATGAATATGAAAATGTAGCTGATTTCAATGCACATCAAGATGCATGTCTTGATGAGGATGGCTCTTGTTTTAGTTTTCTAACCTACGAAAAGATAGATCACTATATCCACCACGATGAAGAAGGTCATTACGAAACGGTAACTATAACAGACAAAGAAGCCTGGTATGAACAGGTAATAGACCACTACGAATGTGACTGCGGAGAAACCAAGTAATAACTAATGAATACAATTAAATAATAAGTGATAAAGAACTGTTGGAAAAGGAATTTTCCGGCAGTTCTTTTTTTATAGAAAAACTATTCTTATACTGATGTAGAAATATGTAAAAAATTGTCAGGGGGGGGGGTAAAAAATACTAGACATTTAGTTTGACCTGCGCTACTATAACCATATGCCATAATGACTAGAAAGCTAAAACACGAACTGTTGAGAATGTTACCAGCTTCTTTACGGACACCACTCGTGAGGGCTTTATAGTCTGGCTAATATTGTGGGAAAGGAGAAAAGATGAAAACACGATTAAGAAAAGGAAAAGATTTTCTTAAGAGGATTAGTGCAGGTGCCGCAGCAGCTTTAATGGCTGTTGTTACAGCAGAAGAAGCTCTGCGTAATTCCGGACTTTCAGGCGATAAAGTTATTACAAATGGAAGAACCGGCGTAAGTTACGGTTCATCA
>OLWA01002113.1_pt1 | contig 18463 bp, 17 predicted proteins | sample 1673251 | NCBI WGS metagenome assembly OLWA01 (sample SAMEA3178937, study PRJEB25190) | human gut metagenome | biome: human gut; feature: human-associated habitat; material: faeces | place: Austria | collected 2013 | reverse complement strand
AGGTGTGTTGCACCATTCTCTTACAATATATCCGCTGACATAGGATCTGTCTGATTCGTAATCTTCATCATTCACACCGTAATTTCCGATAAGCGGAAAAGTCTGTGTAACGATCTGACCGTAATAACTCGGGTCAGTAAGAGTCTCCTGATAACCTGTAAGACCGGTTGTAAAAACAACCTCGCCGATAACAGTACCCTTGGCACCAAAACTGCGTCCTTCAAAAACAGTTCCGTCCGCCAGAAGCAGATATGCTTTTTCTTTTTGATTAAATATGGACATCTAACCATTCCTTTCACAGATAATATTTACTATTTCAGATTTATATAAGATGTGATGTCTTCTCTCATTCTTATGGCTTCTCTTCTTGCTGCCTTTGCAAATTCCTTTTCAGGACAGTTTTCTTCACGCTTATATGCACACATTACAGCTCTTGAGGAGTTTACAATCGCACCAAGTCCGTTTTCATCAAACGCTCCGGCAATACCCTTTGCACCGCCGCCCTGTGCACCGTAACCCGGAACAAGGAACATTGTGTGCGGAAGTCTTTTTCTGAGTTCGGAAAGCTGTTCCGGATATGTCGCACCAACAACAGCACCGACTGATGAATAACCATGCTTTCCTATCTGTCCGCTTCCCCATTTTTCACACATATCGCCCATAACAGCGTAAACCGGTTCGCCGTCAATCAGCTTATCCTGAAGTTCGCCGCTTGATTTGTTTGAAGTTTTGGCAAGAACAAAAATGCCCTTATCCTTTTCTTCACATATTTTCAGAAGCGGATCAATTCCGTCTGTGCCGAGATAACCGTTGACTGTCAGAGCGTCTGCCCCGAAAGGTTCACATTCAGTTTCGCCGATTGTAACACTTCCAAGATGTGCAGCAGCATAAGCTTCCATAGTAGCACCGATATCATTTCTCTTTCCGTCTGTTATAACGAACATACCCTTGAGCTTTGCATAGCGGATAGTTTTCTCAAGAGTCTTGATACCATAGTGGCCATACATTTCATAATACGCTGCCTGTGGCTTTATAGCAGGAACTATGTCACAGATTTCATCAATTATCTTCTGATTGAATTTGAAAACAGCCTTTGCAGCAGCTTTCAGTGTCTGTCCGTCCTCGTCAAAGAAACGGTTCTTGATGTAATCAGGAACATAGTCAAGCTTCGGGTCAAGTCCTACAACCGTAGGATTCTTCATTTCAATAATCTTGTCAATAAGTCTGTCAAATGACATTTGCTGTACTCCTTTTCTTATTTTTCCATATATCTGAGTTTGCCGTCAGTTATTGTACCGACAGGCCTGCCTCTGAGTTTCATTCCCTTGAACGCTGTATTTCTTCCCTTTGATTTAAACTTTTCAGGATCAACAGTCCATTCTTTTTCAAGGTCTGCAAGAACTATATTTGCCCTTGCCCCCTTCTGTATCTTTTCCTGCGGAAGTCCGAGTATCTCCCTCGGCTTTACAGCCATAATATCTATAACCTTTTCAAGGCTTATCTTTCCTGTATGATAAAGTCCCGTAAGAACAGCCGCAAGCGATGTTTCAAGTCCGACTATTCCGTTCGGTGCTTTAAGGAAATCTGACTTTTCCTCTTTTGAATGCGGAGCGTGGTCGGTAACGATACAATCAATAGTACCGTCACAAACTGCCTCCTCAATAGCCTTCCGGTCAGTTTCCTCACGAAGCGGAGGATTCATTCTGTAATCCGCATCTCTTGAAAGAAGCTTTTCATCAGTCATCATAAAATAATGCGGACAGGTTTCACAGGTAACATTAACACCTCTTGCCTTTGCCTTTCTGATTATATCAACGCTTCCTGCTGTGCTGACATGGGCAATGTGTATTCTCGTACCTGTTTTCTCAGCTGTAAGAATTTCTCTTTCAGTTATTGAATCTTCTGATTTTCTGTCCATACCCTCAACGCCGAGTCTTTCAGAAATTCTTCCCTTGTTTATGATGCCCTTGCCGATAATTTTCAGGTCTTCACAGTGCGATATAACAGGAAGTCCTGCTTCCATAGCAAACATCATTCCATGTTTCAGCATTCCCGGATTTTCCACCGGTCTGCCGTCATCTGAAACAGCAATTGCTCCCGCAGCTTTAAGAGCTTCATAATCACAGAGCTCCTCGCCTTTCAGTCCGACTGTTATGCATCCTACCGGATAAACCTTAACACCGGTATTTGCCGCCTTGTTTATAATGTAGCTTATTGTTTCCGGACTGTCAGCTATCGGTTTGGTGTTCGGCATACACGCAACTCCTGAAAATCCTCCGGCAAGAGCCGCCGCCGCACCTGTCAGGATATCCTCCTTATAGGTAAGCCCCGGATCTCTGAAATGAACATGCATATCAAAAAGCGCAGGCATAGCTGTAAGTCCGCTGCAATCTATCACTTCACAGCCGTTCGCAGAAAGGTTATCTCCGATATCCTTTATAATTCCATCGGATATCAGGATATCGCACTGTCTGTCAAGTCCGGTATCAACAGCACGGACATTTTTTAAAAGCAATGAATTCATATCTGGAATTTCCTCCGTTCAGATCTGGTCAGAATAAATGGCAACGCTGTCGCAGCCGTCTATTTCATTTACAGAAACCTTTACGCTTTCTTCTCTTGAAGTCGGAACATTCTTTCCGACATAATCCGGTCTTATCGGGAGTTCACGGTGTCCCCTGTCAACCAGAACCGCCAGCTGTATGGAGCGTGGTCTTCCCCGTTCCATGAGTGCGTCAATTGCGGCTCTCGTGCTTCGTCCGGTATAGAAAACGTCATCAACGATAACAACCTTTTTATTCGCCACGTCAAAATCAATTGAAGTTCTGTCGGCTGTTTCAGCCGGTTTCCTGTCATCTCTGTAAGCCGTTATGTCAAGTGCTCCACATGGTATTTCCTCATGCTCCAGCTCATAAATCTTCTGAGCTATCCTTTCGGCGAAAGCAACTCCCCTTGAAAATATACCGATAATGCAAAGGTCTTCCGTCCCCTTGTTTCTTTCAAGAATTTCATAGGTAATTCTTGCAACTGCACGCTGTATATTATTTGCATCCATTATCATTGTCTTTCTTTTCAGTTCAGGTCACTCCCTCCGCCTTTGGCAAACAGATTCAAAAAAACGCCTACCTGCGTTGATGACAGATAAGCGTGATGTTATACTTATGGCATAAGTGGCTACAAAATGCCCGTAATTTTACACACCTTGTCAACCTCACAGGATCAACTTAAAGGTTCATTAAATAACATTATAGCACACATTATGTCGTTTGTCCAGTTTTTTTGAATATTTATATATATAACTTTTTTATTCCGGAATTTCATTTACGTCCATTCGTATCATAACCCTTGATATGAACATTTCTCCGTCATTGTTAAAGTCAGATGTTCCATGATATTTTTCCGTCACAGCTCTTACCGATTCAACGCCTATCCCTTCGCCGTCAGACTTTACAGAAACAAATTTATTGTTTTCTTTTTTCACAATGCCGTTGAAACTGTTCACCATAACAAAATAAAGTTCTTTCTGATTTTCCATATCAACAGAAAAATTTATATACCTTTTTTCAGCCGCAACCGTCTGGCAGCCATGTATTGCATTTTCCGCAAGGTTTCCTATTATAACGCACAGGTCAACATCACTGATATCAGTTTTTTCCGGTATGCTTACATCCCATTTTGTGTCTATATGGTTCTCATGCGCCATATCTGCATAGTATCCCAGAACAGCATTGACCGCCGGATTCTCACAGTAAATAACAGGCTTGCTTTCCATATTTGCCGAATCGTTATATTCCCTGAGATACTGACACAGCTCATCAAACTGTCCACGCTCTGCAAGTATGCTGAGTGCTCCGAGCGTATGGCGGAAATCATGCCTTAAACGGCGTGTGTTTTCAATATAATTTCTGAGCTTTTCATACTGCACAGACTGCATCTCAATAACACTTGCTCTTTTTTCAGCATCATATTTTTCAACCGCTGTCCTGGCAATAAGATAAAACATACTCTGAAAAACCGCAAACAGAGCGAATACAAGTGTGCACAGTACAAATGAAACTCTCAGGATACGTCCGTGCGACATTACAAAATAACTTTTCGGGTACATGAAAACATATCCTACAAGCGTAGCAACCGGAACTATCCATATTATCCGCCATACCCTGAGAGAATTGAAATTGTTCAGAAGCCACATCATTTTTTTATTTTTATAAAAGGCAATGATCAAAAACATTGTTATTGAAAGTACCCATTCCACCGCAAGTCCGATTAATGTGCAGTAAGGAGATCCGTAACCGGAATTGTAGACATATACGTCAACAAGACGGTTTATTATTGCCATGAATGAAAAATTTGCCATGACCGAAATAAACACATAAAACAATTTCAGAAGCTTGTATTTCATAGGTTTCACAGAATAATAATAAAACGGAAAAAGCATCAGGACAACTATTATATAAGGCAAATTAAAATCATACTTATGATTAAAAACCGGATATTCCAGAATCGTCAGAACCGCACATATCACAAACAGAACCAAGGAAAGCAAAGGATAGATTTTTTTCTTCGGCATTCTGAGTTCATTTCTTACAGGCATAATACACATGGCAGCCGCCGGAAAAATAAATAGATATTCCGAAAAACCAACTAAGATTTCAAGCATATTATTCATGCTCCCCTATAAGAATTTTTACCCTTTTGTCAAATTTCCATTCCATGTACCTGCCGTTAAATTCCTTTTTTCTTTTCTTGGTTACTGAAAGAATCTGATCATCTGCCATTTTTATATCTGCATCACCGCAATCCGCTATGTATCTGAAATTCACCATAATCCCCCTGTTAACAGTAAAAAAGCCTTCATATTTTTCAAGCATACCTTCCAGCTCTTTAAATGATATACGGCATCTGAGTTTCTGATTATCCGCACACACGATGCAGTAGTTAAGGTCACTCAGAATATACATTATTCTGTCTGTTTTTACCTCAACCGCTCTCCCCTCATGTATAAGTATAATTCCCGGAAATTCATGATGATTCAGACTCTGTACACATTCACTGAGAGAATTTTCAATCGAACTGTCGCTGAACGGTTTCAGAATATAGTCAAATGCGTGGCATCTGAAAGCGTCCTGCATATATTCACTGCTGGAAGTCAGAAAAATGACCTTGCAGTTTTCATCATTCCTGAGTTTCAGCGCAGCATCTATCCCGTTCATGTCATTCATATATATATCCATTAAAACTATATTGAAAGGATTTCTCAGATGTGCCTTGAAAAAACTCTCCGGTTCTTCAAATACAGATACTTCCATATTATCTGCAATATTGTTTTTTTCAGCCCATATATTTATTTTTTCATCAAGTATTCTTCTGTAAAGAAGCTCGTCATCAACTATCGCTATTCTCAAAATCATCACCTTCCATCTTAATGCTTCATTAAGTTTTCCTGGAAATTATACCACAAATTTATTAACAAATTATTAACAAATGCCCCTGACAAATATATTTCGTCCCAGAAAAGTCCATTTTATCCCTTGAATATTGACCATTTTATATTTTTGATGTAAGATTTAACTATCGACTTCGTCAGATATTTTTACAATAATTTTGTGTACCTGTTATCTGTTATGGGAAGCCGGTAAATAACTTTTTGTGAGGTATGGTATAATATGAACAAATTTAAAAAGGTTATTGCAGCTCTTGCAATAATGTCAGCCGTAACAGTTGCATTTGTAGGATGCGGCGGAGATGATTCTTCATCTTCCAAGGAAAGCAGCTCAAAGGAATCTTCTTCAGTTGCTGATTCTGTTGATGAATCAGACAGTTCTGCTGACGATGCAGCAGCTGATTCAGATGCATCAGGAGATGCCTGCTCAGATGAAACTTTCTCAGCACTTCAGGATAACTACGCAGCTCTCGTAGAAGCTTACAACGCAGTTGCAGACCTTTATAATTCTGATGAAGTTGAAGGTGATGCTGACGTTGAAAGTGCTCTCAATCAGACAGCTGATATTATGAATGAAATGGGTGAAATCACACAGGATACTATTACAGAAGCTGACGCTGAATCTCTTAACGATTCTATGCTGACACTCTGTGAAGTTCTCTCAGCTGCTGTTGACAGTATAGCAAGCAATGCTGAATAATCTAAGCTGTTTTTCTGTATCACTTACTTAAAATATGTGTATCAGTGATGTGCACTGTGCACATTGTAATTCTTTTTATGTTCTGGGTATGCATAAATGCAGAATCAGCATTTTTCAGGAGGTGAAACCATGAGTAAAACAGCTGCTATCATTATTGTAATTTTACTTGGTGAACTTGGAATTCACAGATTCATGACAGGCAAAATCGGTACTGGAATCATCTGGCTTCTGACAGGAGGATGCTTCGGTATCGGTTGGATTGTTGACATAGTAAAAGTATGCACAGGCAAATTTACCGATAAGGACGGAAATGTCTGGGGTGCAGAATAAGAACGCTCTTTCTTAAAATATCATTTATTATTTTTCTTTTTTACGTTTATATATTTCAGCTCTGCATTTGTGCAGGGCTGTTTTTTTATAACAGTGCAGTATTTTAAATTTAAAATTTGTACCGGAAAGCTTATTTTTCTGGATTTTTTTCTGTATGACTATTTTCAGGGACAGCATTCCAGTATTTTTTTCTGAATTTCAGTTGTGACACAGAATTTTTTTCTGAAATATCCGAAAAAATTTTTTCTGAAAATTGTAGTATTTTTTCTGATTCTGTGATATAATCAATATAATCTCTTTAAAGAAAGGATTTGATAAATTTGCTTATTGACTGTCACACACATTCACACAATTCATTTGACGCTGATAACGATACTGTCAGCGAACGCTGCAAGCGAGCGGTCGAACTCGGACTTGATGCAATGGCGATAACCGACCACTGCGAAGTGAACAGATTCTATGAAAAGGAATATTACAACGTAACCGTTCCGAAAGCGTATGATGAATATGGATTCAAAAATGCATTTGAAGCCTCAATGAATGAAATTGAACAGGCCAGGGAGGAATACGCAGGAAAACTTAACCTCATCTGCGGAATAGAACTTGGTCAGGCTACGGCGGATACGGCAGCCGCGGATATCGTCCTTTCTGACAAAAGACTTGATTATGTCATAGGTTCAATGCATGAACTTCCGGATCATGATGATTTCGCATTTCTTGATTACTCAAAGGAAAATGTTCCGGAACTTATGGAAAAGAATTTTAATGAAATACTGAAACTCTGCCAGTGGGACGGTTTCGATATTTTAGGTCATCTTACCTATGCACTCAGATATATAGAAGGCGAACAGAAAATAAAAGTCGATATGGAACATTACAGGGATATTATTGCCGAAATTTTCAAAACTGTCATAAAAAACGGAAAGGGAATTGAGATCAATACTTCCGGTTTAAGACAGGAATACGGAAAAACTTTCCCTTCATACGAATATATAAAGCTTTACAAAGACCTTGGCGGAACAATTATAACTTTCGGCTCTGACTGTCATTCAACGGCAGACCTTGCAAAAGGAATACCCGAAGGAATTGCTCTTGCCAAAAAGGCTGGATTTACAAAAGCTGCATACTACCTGAAGCACGAACCGCATTTTCTTGATATTTAAGGGAGGAAAATTATGAACGATTTAGTAAAACTTCTTAAAAGAAACGCCAGATTTTCAAATGAACAGCTTGCCGCCATGCTCGGCACAACACCGGAAGATGTTGCAAAACAGATAGAAAAGCTTGAAAACGATGGTATTATAAAAGGATACAGTGCAATCGTGGACGAAAACCGTGCAGACAAAAGCACAGTTATAGCTATTATAGAACTGAAAGTTACACCAAAGCGTGACTGCGGATTCGATGAACTTGCAAAAACAGTCATGATGTATGACGAAGTAGACAGCGTTTCCCTTATGTCAGGCTCATATGACCTTGCGGTAACAGTTACAGGAACAGACTACAAGACAATTGCACTTTTCGTGGCTCAGAGGCTTTCAACAATTGAGGGAGTTCTCTCAACAACCACACATTTTGTCCTCAAGACATACAAAGAAAAAGGCATCTTCATTCAGGAAGAAGATGCAGATGAAAGGGGTTTAATTGCTCCGTGATAAATTATGATGAAATACTTTCTGACAAGATAAAGAAAATAAAACCTTCAGGAATACGAAAGTTCTTCGACCTTGCGGCAAACGTCGAAGGCGTTATCAGTCTTGGTGTCGGCGAACCTGATTTCCAGACTCCCTGGGCAGTAAGAAAAGCCGCTATCAATACTCTTGAAACGAAGAGAATTATATATACTGCCAACTCAGGTCTTGCTTCGCTCCGAAGTGAAATTTCAAAGTATACTGAGAAAAAAACCGGTGTAAGCTATCATCCTGAAGATGAAATGATAGTTACAGTCGGCGGTTCAGAAGCCATAGATATTTCTATCAGAGCACTTGTCAATCCGGGAGATGAGGTTCTTATCGTTGAACCCTGTTTCGTCTGTTATGCACCGATAGTTTCACTTATGGGCGGTGTTCCGGTCACTGTTGAAACACGCCTTGAAGACAATTTCAAGCTGAAAGCTGATTCACTCAGAGAAAAGATAACAGACAAGACAAAACTGCTGATTCTTCCCTTCCCGAACAACCCGACAGGTGCAGTCATGACAAGAGAAGACCTCGAACCGATAGCAGAGGTTTTAAGGGACACAAATATCATGGTTCTGTCAGATGAAATATATTCAGAGCTTACATACGGAAGAAAGCATTGCTCAATCATCGAACTCGAAGGAATGAGAGAAAGAACCATTTACATCAACGGTTTCTCAAAGGCTTTTGCTATGACAGGCTGGCGTCTGGGATATCTTGCCGCTCCTGCTCCGGTTGTAAAACAGATACTCAAAATACACCAGTATGCTATAATGAGTTCACCGACAGTCAGTCAGTATGCCGCAATTGAAGCACTTACCTGCTGCGAGGAAGAAGTCAAAAAAATGGTTGCGGAATATAACGTCCGCCGCCGTCTTCTTGTTGACAGCTTTAATAAAATGGGGCTTGAATGCTTTAATCCGGAGGGTGCTTTCTATGTGTTCCCGTGTATTAAAAGCACTGGTCTTTCAAGCGAAGAATTCTGTGAAAAACTTCTTAACGAACAGAAGGTTGCTGTTGTTCCGGGAAATGCTTTCGGACAGTGTGGCGAAGGCTTTATAAGAGTTTCCTATGCTTATTCTCTTAAGCATCTTATGGAGGCTCTCAAACGAATCGAAAACTTTATCAGGGACAAGAAATAAAATATGGACAGTATAACAGTTAAAGCATCAGCTAAAATAAACCTCACTCTTGACGTTGTCGGCAGAATGGACAACGGATATCACCTTCTTGAAAGCATATTCCAGAGCGTTGGAATATATGACTTTATAACGGTTTCAAAAAGACTTTCCGGCATCAGCCTCGGATGCAGTGTAAGCGGCATACCATGCGACGAAAAAAATATAGCACACAAAGCCGCAAGGCTCTTTTTCGAGGAAACAGAAACAGATGCCGGAGCAGATATCTACATCGAAAAGCACATTCCTTCACAGGCAGGTCTTGGCGGAGGAAGTGCTGACGGTGCGGCTGTACTCTACGCTTTAAACAAGCTCTACGGAACTTATCTTTCAATACAGGAACTTGCTGAGATAGGCGAAAAAGTAAGTGCAGATACTCCTTTTTTCCTTTATGGCGGAACAGCTTTCGTTCGTGGAATAGGTGAAATCATTGAACCGGTAAGGTACATACCACCTGTTGATATTGTTATTGCAAAAGGAGAATCAGGGATATCAACTCCCCTCGCCTATCAGATGATAGACCGTCTTGAAAGGCATGAAAAGATTGACAATAAAAAATTTCTGAAAGCTATCGACAAAGGCAGATTTCCTGACAACTGCAATCTTTGCGGAAATATTTTTGAAAAGGTTACAGACTGCCGTGATGTTTTCGACATCAAAAAACTTATGAAACGTTTTGATGCAAAAACCGCCGTCATGAGCGGAAGCGGTTCTTCTGTATTCGGAATATTTGAGAATCCGAAAGATGCTGAAAACTGCGTTCAGACGCTTGAAAAAATATATCCGTTTGCAGTACACTGCAAAGCTGTAACAGAAAGCATTTCAGAAATCAAGGGACAGAAATTATAAAACAAAATAAATTTTCTGTTTAAATGTTGCACTTTTCTGTAAAATATGCTACAATATTTATATAACTTCAGATTCAAAGGAGAAAATTATGTCAGAACTTATTACAGTTATCATACCATGCTACAACGAACAGGAAACTATCCCTTACTTTCTGGACGCTATAAACAAAGTGTATGATTCAATGAAATCAAAATATGATGTTGACATGGAATATCTGTTCGTGGATGACGGTTCAAAGGATAACACACTGAAAGTTCTTGAAGAATACAGCAAAAAGGATCCGAACGTAAGCTATCTTTCATTCTCAAGGAATTTTGGAAAGGAATCCGCAATGTACGCCGGACTTGAACAGTCAACAGGCGACTATGTCGTAATTATAGATGCTGATCTTCAGGATCCACCGACTCTTATTGAAGAAATGTACGCTACTCTCAAGGAGGGCGAATATGACTGTGTCGGTTCAAGACGTGTCACACGAAAAGGCGAATCAAAGATACGCTCATTCTTTGCAAGACAGTTTTATAAGATTATAAGAAAAATATCACAGACAGATATCGTTGACGGTGCAAGAGATTTCAGAATGATGACAAGGCAGATGGTTGATGCCATTATTTCCGTTAAAGAATACAACAGATTCTCAAAGGGCATTTTCACATGGGTCGGATTCAAAACAAAATGGCTCGAATTTGAAAATATCCAGCGTGTAAGCGGTACAACAAAATGGTCATTCTGGGGACTGTTCCTCTATGCGATAGACGGAATTGTTGCATTTTCAACGTTCCCTCTTGTCCTCTCCTCTTTTGCAGGACTTCTCTTCTGTCTGATTGCGTTTCTGATGATAATCTTTATCATTGCAAGAAAACTCATCTTCGGTGATCCTGTTTCCGGCTGGCCTTCACTGGTCTGCATAATGTGCTTTATTGCAGGAATTCAGCTTTTCTGCAACGGAATAGTCGGCATATATATGTCAAAAACTTACACAGAAACAAAAAAACGTCCGATATATATTCTCAGAAAAACATACAGATGCAAGGAAAACAGCGAAAAAAAATAACTTTATCCGTATTTTCAGAAAATTCACAAAAAACTGTTGACATACAGAAAATAATGTGATATACTAACTTATGTGATGTTCATCGCCCTGAAAGCCAAGCTTTTGGGGCATTATGACAAAAAAGCCGCTTTATCAGTTTAAAGCAGATAAGTGCCAATTTACATAAAGGAGAAAAGTTGCCATGAATATGAATTTTAAAAGAAAACTCCCTATCCCGAAAGAGATTCGTGAGCTTTATCCGCTTTCAGAAGAAGTACTTAAAACAAAGGAAAAAAGAGATAAAGAAATTGCTGATGTATTTACAGGAAATTCAGATAAATTCCTTCTTATAATCGGTCCTTGTTCAGCTGACAAGGAAGAACCTGTTATGGATTATGTCTGCCGTCTTGCAGTTATGCAGGAAAAGGTAAAGGACAAGATCATCATTATTCCGAGAATCTACACAAACAAGCCGAGAACAACCGGTGAAGGCTACAAGGGTATGATTCACCAGCCGGATCCTACAAAGGACGAAGATATGCTTGAGGGTCTTATCCATGTGCGTCATCTCCATACAAGAGCCATTGAAGAAACAAAGCTTACCTGTGCGGACGAAATGCTTTATCCTGAAAATTACAGATATCTGTTCGATCTTCTTTCATACAATGCCGTAGGTGCACGTTCTGTTGAAGACCAGCAGCACAGACTTACAGCAAGCGGAATGGATATTCCTGTTGGTATGAAAAACCCGACAGGCGGTGACCTTTCTGTAATGCTCAACTCCATTACAGCGGCTCAGGGCTGCCACACTTTCCTTTACAGAGGCTGGGAAGTTTCAACTTCAGGAAACCCTTATGCACACGCTATTTTAAGAGGCTCTGTAAATAAGCATGGTCAGAACATTCCTAACTACCACTATGAAGACCTTCGTCTTCTTTTCGAGCTTTACAATCAGAAAAATCTTGTAAACAGATCTGTTATAGTTGATACAAACCACGCAAATTCCGGAAAGAAATATCTTGAACAGATCAGAATCAGCAACGAAGTCCTCCACAGCAGAAGACATTCAGATGACATCAAAAACCTTGTTAAAGGACTTATGATAGAAAGCTATATCGAAGACGGAAATCAGCCTGTTGACGGCGGTGTTTACGGGAAATCCATCACAGACCCTTGTCTTGGCTGGGAAAAGACAGAACGTCTTATCCTTGATATTGCTGATCAGCTTTGATAAGAAACAAAACAGATATTTATCACAAGGAGTATGCAAATTCTGCGTACTCCCTGTTTTTTTGAAAAAACATAATATTTTTTGTAATCAGCTATTGAAAAGTGTAGAAAAATTTGTTATAATGAATAATGTATAGATTAAAAAGCATGAATAACCCGATTGTCTGAAAGGAGCGTGTTTCCATGACTGTCAGAGAACAGACCGAGCTTCTTGAAAAGAACACTTTAAGTCCTTTTGCCTGCATTTCAGCAGGGCACGGCAGACGAATTATTCCCGAGGAAAAATGTCCGATGCGAACTGATTTCCAAAGGGACAGGGACAGGATTCTGCATTGTAATGCATTCAGAAGACTCAAAAGGAAAACTCAGGTTTTTCTCTCCCCTGTCGGCGACCATTATAGAACCCGTCTTACACACACTCTTGAAGTCTCACAGATAGCAAGAACTATCGCAAGGGCTTTAAGGCTGAACGAAGACCTGACCGAAGCTGTTGCTCTGGGGCATGACCTCGGACATTCACCTTTCGGGCATTCGGGAGAGGCTATTCTTGATGAGATATGTCCTTACGGTTTCAGGCATTATATACAAAGCGTCCGTGTGGTTCACTACATAGAAAAGGGCGGAAAAGGTCTGAACCTTACTTTTGAAGTCAAAAACGGTATCGCCTGTCACACAAACGGTGTTGCCGCAACTGCGGAAGGAAATGTTGTAAGGCTTTCCGACAAGATAGCCTATATAAATCATGATATCGAAGATGCTATCCGTGCAGGTATTCTTAAAAATTCCGACCTTCCGGAAAGAGCTGTAAAAGTACTCGGAAAGACAAAATCCGAAAGAATAACAACTCTTGTTTCATCAGTTGTTGAAAACGGTGCAGAAGAAATACGCATGACTCCTCCGATAAAAGAGGCACATGATGAGCTGAGGAGTTTTATGTTTGAAAACGTATACACAAATTCCATAGCCAAAACTGAGGAGAAAAAAGCAAAGCTTCTTGTGGAACAGCTTTATGAACATTTCAGACGTTATCCGGAGAGAATGCCCGATGAATATCAGAATATCTGCCGGACGTATGACTGCGACAGAGCAGTCTGCGACTATATTTCCGGTATGAGTGACGGTTATGCAGTTGACCTTTTTAATGAACTTTTTGTCCCACGCTCGTGGAAATAATTTCAAGGAGGGATATATATGCCGCTTCCGGAAGAATTTTTATATCAGCTTAAAACGGCAAATCCGATAGATTCATTTGTCGGCACTTATGTAAACCTCCTCCGCAGCGGAAAGGATTTTGTTGCGCTATGTCCTTTTCATGCAGAAAAAACGCCGTCTTTCCATGTTTATACCGATACGCAGAGTTTTTATTGTTTCGGCTGTGGTGCAGGCGGAGATGTAATAACTTTTGCAAAACGTATTGAAAATCTTGAATATATCGAAGCTGTAAGACTGCTTGCACAGCGTGGCGGTCTGGAGATGCCGGAAGACAAGGGCGATACAAGAATAGCTGACCTGAAAAAAAGAATACTCGAAATCAATCGTGAAACTGCAAATTATTATTACAGGCAGCTTGTTTCGGGTTCAGACAAGAGAGGTCTTGCCTATTTTGCCGGAAGAAAACTCAGGCCGGAAACCATAAAAAAATATGGCCTTGGGTATGCTCCCGCAAGCTGGGACGGTCTGAGAAAACACCTTCTCTCACTTGGATACACCGATGATGAAATGATTGCGTCTGGAGTCAGAAGCATAAGCAGAAACGGAAAAAATGTATATGATACTTTCAGGGAAAGAGTCATTTTCCCGATTGTTGACCTGAGAGGGAACATTATCGCTTTCGGCGGAAGAACTCTTGTTCCGGACGGCATACCGAAATATCTCAACACATCTGATACGCCTGTGTTTAAAAAAAGCAGAAACCTGTTTTCACTGAACTTTGCCAAAAACTCCCCTGTCAAGCGGCTTATACTGGCTGAGGGTTATATGGACGTCATCGCTGTGAATCAGGCAGGATTTGAAAACGTTGTTGCAACGCTCGGAACGGCACTTACTCCGGAACAGGCTCAGATAATGAAGCATTACGCCGACGAAGTCATAATTTCATACGACAGCGATGAAGCCGGTCAGAAAGCGACAAGACGTGCTATAAATCTTCTGAGCGAAGCCGGAATAAATACGAAAATTATTAAAATGAGCGGTGCAAAGGATCCGGACGAATTTATAAAAAAATTCGGAGCGACAAGGTTTAAGATGCTTCTTGATGATTCTGAAGGAGCGGTAAATTTTGAACTTGAAAAGTGCCGGAGCGGACTTGACCTCAACAGCGAGCCCGACAAAATAAAGTTTCTGAAAAATGCAGTCATGGTTCTGGCGGGAATATCAAACCGTCTTGAAAGAGATGTCTACATATCCAAAACTGCTAAAATGGCTGATATCAATATTGAAATTCTACGGGCTCAGGTAAATGATGAAATACGGAAAAATATCAACATTGACAGAAAAAAGGAATGGCAGGCTATCCGTTCCAGACCTTATTTTACTGACAAGCTTGTTCCGGAATCAGCCAAAGCGCCAAGACAGGTAAAGGCGGAAGAAGGAATACTCGCCTATCTTTTCAAATTTCCTGACAAGATAAAATATACTGAAAGCCTTATAACTCCCGATTATTTTATAACTGAATTTTACAGACGTGTTTACGTTTATTACTGTGAACACGCATGGGACAACGAGAATTTCTCGGTTTCTTCTTTTGCCGGTGAATTTACTGACGAGGAAATGGGAAGAATAGTTGGAATAGAGGCTGAATACCGGGAAATTACAATAACTGAACACAATCTTAATGATTATATAAATATTCTGACAGATTATAAAAATAAACCGTCATCTGTTGAATCTGATGACGACCTTGTAAATATTATCAAAGCAAAAAGAAAGAAATCATAAATTCAGCAGAAATGCTGGGAAACGGAGCGTTTATATGTCTGAAAAAAAGAACACTGTCGATTCACTTCTCGAAAAAGGTAAAGCTACCGGTAAACTCACAACAAAGGAAATTACCGATGCTCTGGAAGAACTTGACTTCGATGTCAGCCAGATGGACACGTTTTATGACAACTGTGCAAGCTATAATATCGAAATTGTTGACGACTACACAACTGACACAGATCTGAAACTGGGTCTTGATTCCACCCTCGGAGATGACCTCGAAATGGCTCTTTCTACTGAAGGCATCGCTATTGACGACCCTGTCAAGATATATCTGAAAGAGATAGGACGTGTTCCGCTTCTTTCGGCTGAGGAGGAAATCGAACTCGCACAGAGAATGAAAAATGGCGATTCCTATGCTAAAAAGCGTCTGTCAGAGGCTAACCTCAGACTTGTTGTAAGTATTGCAAAAAAATATGTAGGACGTGGTATGCAGTTCCTCGACCTTATTCAGGAAGGAAACCTCGGTCTTATCAAGGCTGTTGAAAAGTTTGACTACACAAAGGGATTCAAATTCTCAACCTATGCAACATGGTGGATACGTCAGGCAATTACAAGAGCAATTGCTGACCAGGCAAGAACTATCAGAATTCCTGTTCACATGGTTGAAACGATAACAAAGGTTAAAAAGGTTTCAAGCCAGCTTCTTCACGAAAACGGTCATGACCCTTCTGCTGAAGAAATTGCAAAAAAACTTGATATGCCTGTTGAAAGAGTAAGGGAAATTATGCGTATTGCTCAGGACCCTGTTTCACTGGAAACTCCTATCGGCGAAGAAGAGGACAGCCACCTCGGTGATTTCATTCCGGATGATGAAGCTCCTGCACCTGCTGAAGCAGCTTCACTTATGCTTCTTAAAGAGCAGCTTAATGACGTTCTTTCAACTCTTACTGACAGAGAAGCAAAGGTTCTGAAACTTCGTTTCGGTCTTGAGGACGGACGCTCAAGAACTCTTGAGGAAGTCGGAAAAGAATTCGATGTGACACGTGAGAGAATCAGACAGATTGAAGCCAAGGCTCTCAGAAAGTTAAGACACCCAAGCAGAAGCAAAAAGGTCAAAGACTTCCTTGACTGACCTTTAAGCTTTACATAAAAAAGAAAGAGGACTTGTATTCAAGCCCTCTTTTCTTATACATATATTTAACCAATGGAGGTTATTATAAACTTACATCTTTTAGTACATCGGAACCACCTAAAAATAATTTATAACATTTTATGAACTTAAAACTTTTCTGGCGGAATCACTCCCCTTCGATTACGGTTTTTTGTTCCTTAAAATTATTTTCATAAGCATCACCAAACTAAATAATAAAAATATTGTTAAGAATTATTTAGTGCACGGGTACCACCTTTTCATTATATTATTTATCTTTGCTTTCTATGTAAAGACATTAAGTCATAAAAATGAGATTTACCTGCATCTCAAAGCTATGATAGATAAGTGAAACCATAACTGAATCACCGTCATACTGCTTAGTCTTACAGCTCAATGTTCTTCGTGAAAGCTCCGTCAGATTGTTTAATTCAATTTCATTTGGAATGCAGACGCTTTAAAGCCATCTCTAAATTCCCTCTTATTCATCTGAAACTACCGAAGAAGTATGAGCCACCAATTATGGCTTCTGACTGCTGTTCTTCTATTGATTCCATCGGCAGCAATACCTCCGTCCTGATTTAAATTTATCTCCGCAAAAGGATTTTCCGATTCCTTATCTTGCCTTGCGAAAATACCATCGAATGAAAGTCATCAAATAAATCTGCTTTAACTGAATGCATCTTATATTTGTGCATCTGATGCTGTCGCATCTTTTTGTGTATCTTTATTTGTTTTCCTTTCGTTGTATATATAATACCACAGTCTTTAGGAAATGTCAACAGAAAAATGATAAAAAAATGCACAAATTTATTTAAAATGTTCAAACAATATTACTATTGACTTTGAATCGTGAATGTAGTATAATTGAAGTGTTGGGGTTTGAAACCCGATGTACAAAATATGATTGGAGAATTACAAATGCCCGATTTAAATGAATTTGAACCGGATCTTTTCACTCTTGAAGATGAAGACGGAAACGAACAGACTTTTGAGCTGGTTGACGTATATAAAGAAAATGACATTGTTTATTATGCATTGATTCCTCAGCAGTCTGACCCGAGTAATCTTGAAGAAGATGATTACTTCGTTATACTCAAAAAAGATGAAAATGATGAGGACGGATATCTTGTTTCCGTTGATGACGAAGAAGAGCTTGACAGAATCGCTGACATCTTTATGGAAAGAATTATGCACGATGATGAGTGCGGCTGCGAAGATGATGACTGTGACTGCTGCCACTAAAATTTGCTGTTGATTTTTTAAAAGAAACGTGTTATAATAAACACAGAAAATAAAAACACATCAATATACACAGCAAAAGCAGTAACTAAAGAGATATACACATGTGAGAACATAATAGCATTAAATCTAGGAACAGAAATAGAATTTATAAATACGGGTGGATGGCTAGTAAAAAGATATAAAGCAACACAAGAAATAACAAATGTAGCTCTATCAAGTAATATGGCAGGAATAATTTATAGAGATAAAATAGAAATTATAAATTTATAAAAGGAGAAAAATATGTTAGCAGATATTACAATTATAGCCATAATGGCATTATCAATATTTTTAGGATATAAAAAAGGTTTAGTAAAATTAGGCATAGGCTTATGTGCTGGAATTATAGCAATAGTAGTTGCATTAATATTATATAGACCAATAACAAATTTAGTAATAAATAAAACAAATATAGATGAAAATATAGAGCAGCATATAATAGAAAAAGCAAAAACAAATGAAATATCAGATAAAATGGTACCAGAAGTTGCAAAAGAATTAACTTATAATATTATTAGAGCAGGAGTAATGCTAATCTTATATATTTTAATAAAAATTGTACTAAGATTTGTAACAGCACTAGCCGATATTATTGCAAAGCTACCAATACTAAAACAATGTAATGAAGTGGGGGGAGCAATATATGGAATAATAAGAGGATTATT
>OLWA01002111.1_pt1 | contig 18476 bp, 14 predicted proteins | sample 1673251 | NCBI WGS metagenome assembly OLWA01 (sample SAMEA3178937, study PRJEB25190) | human gut metagenome | biome: human gut; feature: human-associated habitat; material: faeces | place: Austria | collected 2013 | reverse complement strand
ACGACCCCGAGATTACAAATCACGTGCTCTGGCCAACTGAGCTAAAGAGGCGGGTCTCACTTTTGCTGCCTTGCCTTCTGCCGCGGTGCGGCCCTAAAAGCGATTGCAAAGTTACGCACTTTTTTCATATCTGCAAACATTTGCGACTTTTTTTTGTTATATCTCCCGATTTTTTTTGAGCCAGCACCATTATACTCCGAGTTACAATCCTGATTCACTGCATTTTCAGTTTCCGCAGCCGATTCTAATATTTTTGCGGTCATTTTCCGGCCTCAACTGCCACCGGAGGCTGCGGCTTGTCAGGACGCCCTCCGAAAAGACGGTGCTGCAATATAAGCGCGGCCGTAACCACTGCCGTCCCCGTGATTATCCACGACACCGGATACACCAGCATCAGCACATGGAAATCGTTATAGACAGGATGCACCGTGTAGACCCACACAAGCCTGAGCACACACGTGCCGAAAATCGTAAGCAGCATAGGAAGCACCGAATAACCCAGACCGCGCATATATGCTCCCGAAATCTCGTAGCTGCTGGCCAGCCACTGAAACATCAGCGCCGTGTGCAGACGGATGGAGGCGTAGCGCACCACCTCGGGATCGGATGTGAACACCGACAAAAACACATGCTCGCCCCACACTATGCCGATATCGGCTATCAGCGACAGACTCGCGGCATACGTCATGCATATCGACACCGCCTTTCGGCACCGGCTGTAAAGCCCCGCCCCGTAATTCTGGCTCACGAATGCTATGGTGGCGGCTCCAAACGAATTTATTATATAATAGCAATAGGCCTCGTAAGTAAGCGCTGCTGCAGACCCCGCCACGGCGTCGGCGCCGAATTTATTGATGGACGACTGTATGAAGACATTGGAAATCGAGAACACCATTCCCTGCAATCCCGCCGGAACGCCTATCTGCAGCATCTTCCTGAGGTCGACACCGCTCATTCCTATCTTCCGAAGGTCGAGCCTGAAGGGTTCGGGCTCGCGCATCAGCAGCCACACTATTATGCCGGCATTGACCGCATTGGCCACAACGGTGCCTATCGCCACACCGGCCACGCCCATGTCGAAGCACGCCACCAGCACCCAGTCGAGCACCGTATTGACCACCGTGGCCACCATCAGCGCATAGAACGGACGCCGGGTGTCGCCCATGCTCCTCATTATCGCCGAACCGAAGTTATAGGCCATCATGAACGGCATGCCGCAGAAGTAGATGCGCAGATATAGGGTAGCGAGGTCTATCACGTCGGGCGGCGCACTCATCAGTTCCAGAATGGGGCGCGCGAGCGTAGTGCCCGCCACCAGCAGTATCAGACCGCTCACCACGGACACCACCGCCACTGTGCCCACCGACCGCTTCACTGCGCTGTCATGACGCTGACCTATATAATTGGCTATAACCACGTTGGCACCAACAGCAATTCCCAGAAAGAGATTCACCATTATACTGATTATAGGGCCATTGCTACCCACTGCAGCCATGGCGCGCGAGGTGTCGTAACTGCCTATCACGGCCACATCCACCGCATTGAACGACTGCTGCAGTATGCCGCTCGCTATCAGCGGTAGCGAGAACACAAAAATCTTGCCCCACAACGGCCCGTGGAGCATGTCTATCTGATTGGAGTTTTTTCCCATAGTGTTTTGCGGTGCAAATTTACGCATTCCCCACGAATATACGACTTATCATTTTTCATCCGGCACCGCACCATAAAAATATTACGGAAAAAATTCCATAATTCACACACTTTTCCTAATTTTGTCCCCATAAACAATTTACACATTACATTATGAGTGAACGTCCGTTTTCCGACAAATTCGACATCGTGGGCAGCTTCCTGCCCTCACCCGAACTTATTGAGGCCCGCAACGCTTTCGATGCGGGACGAATCGACGCTGCCGCCATGCGCAGCGCCGAGGACAAAGCTATCGCCTCGCTGGTTGAGCGCCAGCTCAAGGCCGATCTTCCGTTCGTAACCTCCGGCGAACTCCGCCGCCGCGTCTGGAACAAGGATTTCTACTTCGGACTCGGCGGAATCGAAAAAGGGCGCGTGGAAGCCGACGCCCTGCGCCAGAATCTCCCGGCCTTCGCCGACCTCATGCTTTTCAAGGCGCCCATCTCCTATAATCCAGAGCACCCCTTCTTCAACGACTTTAAGTTCCTTTACCACGCTGCCGCCGGACGCGCCCAGGTGCGCCAGACAATCCCCTCTCCCGCCGACCTCTATCTGGAGATTCTCACCATCACCGATGATGATCCCGGACGGGTGTACCCCTCACCCGAAACGCTTATCGACGACATTGCCGGCGCTTACCGCGAAACCATCCGCGGATTCTACAACCTGGGTTGCCGCCATCTGCAGCTCGACGACACCGCCGCCGGACAGCTTGCTGACTCTTCGTTCCTCAACACCCTTATCCTTGGCGGTATCAACCCCGTGAAGGTGCAGAACGACATCATCACCCTTCTGAACAAATCGGTAGAGGGCCTGCCGGCCGACATGGGAATATCACTCTTCGTGTCAGGAGGCGTCAACGTGGTACCCGCGTGGCGCACCGACGACACACCTGACAACGTACTGGCCAACCTGCTCCGCAACGTAAACATCCGTCACTTCTTCCTCCCCTTCTCCCCCTCCGAGCCCGAACAGCTCGACATCCTGCGCTTTCTGCGTCCGGGAAGCATCGTGACGCTCGGCCTGCTGTCCGCCCACATGCCGTTCTCCGACAAAATCCCCTACGTGCGCAACGCCATTGAGCATGCCCGCCAGTATCTCCCTGCCGAGGCCATCTCCATCAGCCCCACAAGCGGCTTCAAACTCTCGTCATTTGCCGAGCGCGGCCTCACCGAAGAAGACCAGTGGCACAAAATCGACCAGCTACGCTCCATTGCCGCCGACCTCTAAGAGGCAATAACAACACAGACCCCATTACCGTCAGCCTTATAAGTCTTATAGGGCTGACTTTTTTATACCATAATCCTCTCCCACAATGAAAGCCGGACCTACGACAAGAACCGGCTCTGCAACAAATCGAAAGGCAGCGCGAAACCATTCGCACTGCCTTTCCCCTGCATTAGTATGAAAACAGCTTGGGGATTTTCAGGGTTCCCCTTTTATCTTTCTCTCAGCGTTAGCCGCCGAACAGCCAGATATTCTCTGTGAAGAGATAGTTGCCGGCATCGTTGCCCGTGCCGAAGGCTGCAGTCACGTTAGGATTGGATACCACGTCGGAGTTGCCGTAGGGCAAACGCAGAGGCCACTGGTTCTGACCACCCTGGATGTTGCGGGGATTCTTCAGCTTGATGAACTCCTCGCCATGGGCCTTGCAGCGACGCAGGTCGTTGTAAGTCTGAAGCTGCTCGTCGCGGGTCTGTGCAAGATATTTCTGCACCATAACCTCCTTGAGGGTAACGGTTCCGAGAGCAGCAACGTAGTCGGCGGCATCGCCTACATCTTCGCCGGTAGACTCGGCATAGTCCTCAAACGAAGCCTCTACTGCGCTGGCGAATGCGCTTGTTGCATCCTGTCCGGCACGTGCCTGACACTCAGCTATAATGAAATACACTTCCGAAAGGCTGAACAGATGGAGCTTTGCGGCACCGTTTTCAAGCCAGAGAGGATAACCCACGGTTTCTGTCATCTTGGCGAGATCCTCGTCGCCGGCATTGGCATAAGGGATGCCGGTTCCAAACAGATCAGCTGCATACACTGCCAGACGGGGGTCGTTACGCTCGGTCATCAGATCCACCACAGTTCCGTTGGCACCGGTATAATAGCGGCTCCAGCTGTAGGCTGTCCAGGGGTTATCGGCGTCCACGCCGTTGAATATGGCGAGTTCTGCACCATTGAATCCGACCTGCAGAGCTTCCTCGGCAGCGCTCTTGGCTTTGGCAAAGTTGCCGGAATCACGATAGGAAAGGTTAAGAAGCAGACGCGCTTTCACTGCCTTGGCAAGGCCGAGCCATTTGGCGGGATTGCCTCCGAAGAGCAGATCCTGCTCGCCACAGTTGTTCTCCTTGGCAGCGGCAGCAGCTGTAAGATCGGTGATGGCCTCGTCTATGCGCGAAAGAAGATCAGTGTAGATTGATTCCTGGGTATCCAGCTTAGGCTGCTCTTTCACGAGGGCCTCGCTGTAGGGGATATCGCCGTGCATGTCGGTGAGAAGCTCGAAGTTGAGCACCCAGAGCACCTGGCCTATACCGCGGATATCGCTCTGACCCGCATTGAGGCCGCCCTCTTCGGTTTTCTGAAGAATCTGGAGGATATTCTCCAGGTTGAGATAAGTGCTGCCCCACTCGTTGTTGAACGTGGTGCTGGCTGCAGTCTCGCCGCGCTGGCGCAGCTCAGCCTTCATGGCCTGGTTGTTGCCGGTGCCGAAGGTCTGCTCTGTATAGGAGCTTACATACCAGGCATAGGCGCCTCCCCAGCTGGAGAAACCGGTGTTGACCACGGCATCGGTCACCTGGAATTTGGCGTTGACCACGGAAGCCGGCGGATTAGCCTGGTTCTTGTTGATGTCGTCCATCGTATCCTCGGTACATGATGTCGCCATCAGTCCGAGAAAAGCTATATATAAGAATTTCTTCAACATTTTTCTATGTTTTAAGATTTGTGTGGATGTGGAGTATTACTGATTAGAAGGTAACTTTCAGGCCGCCGCCGAATGATGCGGTGTTGGGAATCGAGAAACGCTCGAAATAACCGCCCATATTGCCGTTACCCTGTGAAGCTTCGGGGTCGAAGTTAGGCATCTTGGCCCATACTAGCACGTTGCGTGCGAAACCGAAGAGATCAACATCGAATTTGCCTGCGATTGTGGGAAGCTTGTAAGTAAGGGTCACATCGCGGAGTTTGAGGAAGCTCATGTCGTAGATACCGGCTTCGGTGCAGTCGTAATACGACATCCAGTAGTCCTGCTTCGACACCTCGATGGTGTTGGGCTGGCCTGTGGCCTCGTCGATACCTTCTGCAACCATGGTTCCTTCATGGTAGGGAATGGACTCTTTGGAAGCGCCGAAATAGTTCATAACCATGTTGGTGCCGTGATACATCTTGCCGCCTTTGTTCCAGCTCCAGGTCGAGGACACGCTTACTCGTTTGTAGCGACCGCCGAGGTTGAAGCCCATTGTGAAGTCGGGCGAACAGTTTCCGAGGTCTACGCTACCGGCTGTCTGTTGTGGCAGACCGTCCATAAGCAGAAGGTTGCCCTTGTCGTCGCGTTTGAAGGCGTTGCCGTAGATATTGGGATAGGTGTTTCCTGCCTGTGCACGAACCTGAGGCTCTACGAAGCCGCCGAGCATGATTGACTCAACGCCCTCTGCGAGTTCCACCACCTTATTATGTATCTTGGTGAAGTTGATGCCGAGGTTCAGGTCATAGTCGCGGTGCTGGAGGATGGCCACGTTGATACCGAGCTCATGGCTGGTGGTGCGCATCTGGCCGGCGTTGGTCACCTTCGATCCGTAGCCGCTCGAATAAGGAATAGGAACAGAGAATATCTGGTCGGTCACGTTCTGGTAGGCGAATGTATATTCGAAGCGTACGCGGTCCTTGAACAGACGGAGATCGGCACCCACTTCCACGTTTTCGGTATTCTGGGGCTTCAGGTTGGGGTCATACATCGCGCTTGAGGGAATGTATGACGACACACCTTTCATAGGATAGGCTATAGGAGTGTACTGATACATACCGCCTCCGTAAGAGGGAACGGCATAATAAGTATCATAGAACGTACCTGCCTGGCCCACCTGGGCGTAGCTCGTGCGGAGTTTACCGAAGCTGAGGATGTCGTTGCCCTTGAGAGCTTCAAGTTCGGTGAATACCCAGCCTAACGATACGGAAGGATAGAAGAACGATCGGTTCTTGCGGGGCATGGTCGACACGTAGTCGTTACGTCCGGTGACGGTGAGGAAGAGCATCTGCTTCCATGAGAGGCCTGCGCTGCCGAAGAAGCCCACGGTGCGGCTCTTGCGGTTGTATTCGCTCGAGCTGTAGGAAGTGGCGTTGGCTATCACGGGGAAGCCGTAGAAGTTGAAGTTGGAGCCGTAGTAATCCCACCAGCGTGAGTTGTCCTGGTTGATTTCGTTACCGAGCATCACGTCGAGATCCCAGTCATCGCCGAATTTGGCGTTGAAATTGATGGTGAACAGGTTGTTGAACACATTACGCTGAACGCCGAAGTTCTCGATATCGCCTTTGGCCTGACCTGCGGAGCCCACTTCCTCCACGTTGGAGTTGTTGGTGGTGTACATGTCAAGACCGGCCTGCTCGCGAAACCAGAGGTCGAGGTTGTCACCCCAGTCGATGGTAGGATGATATTCCACAAACGCATTGCCGAAGAAGCGGTTGGTATGCTGGTTGTAGGAGTTGTTTTTCGACCACCAGTAGGGGTTGTTGAAGCTGGTGGAGCGGAAAGAGATCTGCTGTGTGGGATCGCCGGGAACATTGCAGGGAATACCTTTGAGGTCATACTCTGCAGGAGCCGAATAAACCACGTTCATGATACCGGAGTTGGCACCCGGAGCCGATTTGATTTTCGTCGAGCTGTAGTTTCCGGAGAAACCGGTCTTCCATTCCTTGTTGATGGTCCAGTCCACGAGACCGCGTGCGCCCCAGCGCTTCATGCCTGTAGATGGGATAATACCGTCCTGATAGGAGTTGCTCACACCGAAAGAATAGCTGGCACGTTCGGTGCGCTGGCTGATGTTGAAGTTGGCGTTTTCGGTGAAACCGGTGTTGAAGAAGTCGCCAACGTTATCGTAGATCTCAGGAGTGGTCCAGCCGTCCAGACCTCCAAGTTCACGTTTGGGGTTGTAATACATTCCGGGGTGTCCCTGGCTGTTGCCACCATACTTGGGATCGTCGGCAAGGTCGGCGATTTTCGGACCCCAGGTCATCGAGCTGGAGGGATTGTAGGCGCTGATGCCGTTGCCCTGTGCATAGATGGTCTGGCGCTCAAACTTACGCGAAACGCGTTCGGCCGAAAGGTTGGTTGAGATGGTGATCGTCGGACGGTTGGAATTGAATTTGCCACGCTTGGTGGTGATTACAATCACACCGTTGGATGCACGGATACCGTACAGGGCCGAAGCTGCCTGACCTTTGAGCACATTGATGCTCTCGATATCCTCGGGGTTGATGTCGATGGATCGGTCGGCGAGGTTGGCGCCTGACACAGAGTTGCCTGTGCCGTAGTCGGGAGTTGACTCAACGGGCATGCCGTCTACTACATAAAGAGGCTGGTTGTTGCCGTTGAACGAACGCGCGCCGCGGATTACAATCTGGCTCGAAGCACCGGGAGCACCCGACGACGGACGGATGTCAACGCCGGTGAGCTTGCCCTGCATGGCGCTTGCCAGAGAGGTGGTACCGTCGGTGTTCAAGTCCTCTGCCTTGAGATCCTGCACGGCATAGCCCAGTCCCTTGCGCTCTTTCTTCATACCGAATGCCGTGACAACAACCTCATCGAGGGTGTTGTCGGCATTGCTGAGCTTTATCAGCATGGGGGCATCGGTAATTTCAACTTCGCGGGTCACCATTCCCACGTAGCTCACACGAATCGTTTTTACCGTTCTGGGAACACGGATTGTAAACTGGCCATCCAGGTTGGTGATGACACCCGTGGTTCCTGATGCAGGCATCACGGTGGCACCGATCAGAGGCTCATTATCGCCTTCGTAGACCACAGTGCCTGTTACCGTGCGCTGGTTCTGGGCTATCGCACACAGAACGAACATCACTGACAAAAGTACTAAATACAGTCTTTTCATACCTATTGTGTAAATTAATAATTGGTTTTTGTGGCATTTTGCCACGTATTGTGATTACTATGTGTCTATGTGTAACTTGAAGTCGCAAATTTATAGCAATTTTTTAATAGCTATGAATACCCCCCCCCCCCATTTTTAACACCAATTAACATAATTAACAGTTAAAACACCTATCAACCGTTAAATTTAACGCTATCTATTCACACTTTTTCAGTAATTCAACCCATTTCGCCCCTCCTTTTTCATAATCATTCACACTCCCGCCGCCCCGACAATAGTTAAAAGAGGCTGTGTCGTAATTAAGGTTTACGGCGCAGCCTCTCTTTTTGCCGGGCTGAGGATTGGATATTTTTCAGGCGACTGATTTTTGAGGATTTTTCCAAAATATCCGATTCTCAGGATGCAAAATTCGAGATATAAGCATGAACAGGCCAAAAAGGGGCGTATTTCCCCCTTTTTTGGTCTGTTTTGCTATCTTTGAGCACATTTTCTTCAGGTTAAAGGCAATGGCGAAGAAGGCAAAGTCCATTGTGACCTTGTCTTTGCCGAAGTGGCGGAAGCGGCGGTATGCCATGTTGAACTTCATCTGTCCGAAGACGGCTTCCGGCTCGATACAGCGTCGTCCGCGGTGTCTGAGTCCTTCTTCCGATGTCAGTAGTTCCCGTGCTTTACGCTTGTATTCGTTCAGTCGGTGGTTTACCTCTATTATACGTCTGTCGCCTTTGGCCTTGTAGCACATACATCGCAGGGGACAGCCGTTGCAGTTCTGCGCCTGGTAACGGGCGTTTTCACTGCGGTAGCCACTGGCTGTCTTTGAACGGGAGGTGCCGATACGGGTCATGTGCTGCCCCATCGGGCAGACGTAATAGTCCTCGGTGGCGTTGTAGTGGAAGTTGTCGTGATGGAACGGATTAGGTTTGTAGCGCGGACGCTGTTCCAGATGGAAGCGGTTGTACTTGACGTAAGCCTCCATGCCGGCCTGGTCCATGAAGCGGTAGTTCTCTTCGGAGCCATAGCCGGAGTCGGCGACGGCGATTGCAGGCAGATGTCCGTAACGGTTGAGAAAAGAGTTGAAGAATGGTATAAGGGTGAGTGTGTCCGTGGGATTTGGGAAGAGGGCAAAGTCGGTGATGAACTGATTTTCGGCGGAGATCTGCAGGTTGTATCCCGGCTTGGTCTGCCCGTTGTTCATGGCATCTTCCTTCATGCGCATGAACGTGGCGTCGGGATCGGTCTTCGACATGGAGTTACGATTGCCGATCTGCTCCAGACGGCTGTCATACTCCTCCAGCTTGTCGCGGTGCTTCTCCAGTTCCTTTATACGTTTCTTCTGCTCACGGCGAACTTTCTTCTGCTCTTTGTCCGTCGGCTCAGGTTCGGATGCCAGCGCGTCTTTCAGTTCTCCGATAAGCGAAGTCAATGCCTCGGGCGTTAACTCGACTGCTTCGGTTTCGGCAGCTTTGTCCTGTGCTATTGCATCATCTATCTGTTGTAGAAGGACACGTATTTTCTCCTGTAGTTTTGCCTGGTTCTTCTCAACGGTCTTCCGCCATACAAAGGTGTACTTGTTGGCTTTGGATTCTATCTTGGTCCCGTCTATGTACTCTACATCGAGCGTTATAAAGCCGCGCTCGGCCAACCGAAGCACCACCTGTGTGAAGATATTGTTTATCTCTTTTTTTACACGGTTGCGGAAGCGGTTGATAGTCACGAAGTCGGGACGCTCCTGTGCCGCCAGCCATATGTAATGGATGTCGCGCTGAACCGCACGCTCTATCTTGCGGCATGAGTAAATGTTGTTCATGTAGGCGTACAGGATAATCTTGAGCATCATCTTCGGATGGTATGGACAGCGGCCACGCTCACGGTACAGTTTTTGGAAATCCTTGAGGTCGAGTCCCTCAACAACGGCGTCAACAACACGAACTGGATCGTTTTCCGCTATATCTTCGTTCGGAGTCAGCAGAAAAAACAGTCTGTCGTTGTTACTGTAAGATTTTGTATGTAACTTTGTAGACATTTAATTTGTTATTTGTCACTAAGTTACGAAAACTTTTTGACATGACAAAGCCCCGGCTTGTGAAAGTCAGGGCTTTGTTTTATGTTTTTCAACAGGTTATAAAAAAGAGGCTGCGCCTATTTTGACACAGCCTCACTCATAATCCTTGATTATTCTCCCTCAGAATTCCACAGCGATCATCACCGGGAAGTGGTCGCTGGGGGTGCGGGCGCGGTAGCCTTTGATTTCGACCTCGCTCGGAGCATCGACAGTCTCCATGTCTACCGGAGCGTCGTGGGTGCGGTAGGTATCTGTGAGCACGCCGTAACGTTTCACCTTCACCTGCGGCGACACGAATATATGGTCTATGCGGCTGTCGGTATATCCGGTGGTGTAATAGCTGTTAAAAGTGCCGTTGGGGGCATACACAAGGTCAGCCACATTATAGGAGTCGGCAAGCACGCCCGAATTGGCAAGCTCTTTATACGACCCGTGAGTCTGGTCAACGTTGAAGTCGCCGGTGAGGAACGTAGGGAGCTCGCTACCGAATTCCTTCATCTTTTTCTGCACGAGTTTGGCGCTTTCCACACGCGCAGTCTTACCTACGTGATCCATGTGGAGGTTGAAGAAGAGGAATTCGCGTCCCGAAGGTTTGTGGCGGAATTTACCCCAGGTGCAGATGCGGTTGCAGACGGCGTCCCAGCCAAGGCCCGGACGGTCGGGAGTTTCCGAGAGCCAGAAATCTCCATGGTCCACCACCTCAAAAAGATCCGTACGGTAGAATATCGCCGAATGCTCCCCTTCTTCCTTGCCGTCGTCGCGGCCTATGCCTATATAGTCATAGCCGGGAAGTTCGGCCTTCAGCTCCTCAAGCTGGCTCTTGAAACCCTCCTGGGTGCCGAATATCTCGAAATCATGAAACCGGATGAGCTTTGCCAACACAGGATAGCGGCGTCCCCAGCCGTCGCCCTGCACGGAATCCTGATGGTTTTTCTGACGGAGATTATACGAAGCCACATTTATATCGACATCGGCGGCATAGGCGCCTGCTGTTATGCCCACAGCCAGCACCGCAGACAATAAAACTTTTGATAGATTGTGAAGCATATCTGATATTGTTTGGTTTATTGAAGTTTGATACTCCACAAATTTAACCATTTATTTCCAATGATTTGCACAAAACCGCCCTCAGTGTTAATTTTGTAATGACATGGACACGTATTTTCCTTTTGCCACGCCGTTCTACATGATGGCGAAACCGGCCGGAGCCCAATGCAATCTGGCCTGCGACTACTGCTACTATCTCGAGAAAGCCCATCTTTACCCGAGGGAGACCGCAAGGCGCCAGACCTCGATGACCGATGCCACCCTCGAACGTTTCATCCGCTCATATCTTGAGGCTCAGACCACTCCCGAAGTGCTTTTCACGTGGCACGGCGGAGAAACCCTCCTGCGCCCCATCTCCTTTTATAAACGCGCCATCGAGCTGCAGAAGAAGTATGGCGGCGGCCGCCCCATCGACAACTGTATCCAGACCAACGGCACCCTGCTCACCGACCAGTGGGCCAAGTTTTTCCATGATGAGGGGTGGCTCGTGGGCGTGTCGATAGACGGTCCGGAACGGTTCCACGACGAGTATCGACGCAACCGCGCCGACGCGCCTTCATTCGCAAAGGTAATGGCAGGAATAGACCTCCTCCGCAAACATTCCGTGGAATGGAACGCGCTCGCGGTTGTAAACGACTACAACGCCGACCATCCCGAGGAGTTCTACGACTTCTTCAAGTCAATCGACTGCCGTTTCCTGCAGTTCTCCCCTATCGTGGAGAGGCTCACTCCGCATGCCGACGGACGACATCTCGCCTCTCCCGCGCAGGCCGACGCGCCGCTGGCTCCCTTCTCTGTAAGTCCTGCCCAGTGGGGCGAATTCCTCTGCCGATTGTTCAACCGCTGGGTTGTGGCCGATGTGGGTAAACTCTACGTGCAGATTTTCGACTCCACGCTCGCCAACTGGGTCGGTGTGCCCCCGGGAGTATGCTCTCTGGCTCCCACCTGCGGACACGCAGGCGCAATGGAATTCAACGGCGACGTCTACGTATGCGACCATTTCGTGTTTCCCGAATACAAGCTCGGCAACATCCACTCCAGCTCAATGGTAGAGATGATGTGCGGCACCGTGGCACGCGATTTCGGCGAGGCCAAACGCTCCACCATTCCCCGCCAGTGCCGCGAGTGCCCGTGGCTGAAGCTCTGCAACGGCGAGTGCCCTAAAAACCGCATTGCGCGCACTCCCGACGGCGAATCCGGCCTCAACTACCTCTGTGAAGGCTACGCGCGCTTCTTCGCCCACACCGCTCCCGCCATGCAGTGGATGGCCCGCGAATATCAGGCCCAGCGCCCACCCGCCGCCATAATGGCCCACCTCCACGAAATCTATCCCCACGGGCTACTCAATTACTGATAGCAATTGAGTGTAAGTCTTATAAATCTTAATTGAGTGTAAGTCTTATAAATCTTATAAGACTGAATAAAGAAATAGAGCCCTCGGAGTTTTCCGAGGGCTCTATTTCTTTATTCAGTAAGATTACTCTTCGTTGCGGGGCTGGCGGGGTCCGCGGTCGCCGCGCTCACGGCGGTCACCGCCTTCGCGACGGGGACGACGGTCACCACGGTCGCCGCGCTCTCCACGGGGCTGACGCGGTGCGCGCTCACGCTCCACATAGCCTTCGGGCTTGGGAAGAAGCGCACGCATCGACAGACGGTATTTACCGGTCTTCTTATCGATTTCTATGAGCTTCACTTCCACCTCGTCGCCTTCCTTGAGTCCGGATGCCGACATGTCGTCGAGACGGTTCCAGGAAATCTCCGAGATGTGCAACAGGCCGTCACGGTTGGGCATGAACTCTACAAATGCGCCGAATTCCAGTATGGAACGCACCTTGCCTTTGTAGACCTTGCCTTCTTCGGGAAGTTCCACTATGGCGTTGATCATGGCGAGAGCCTTGTCGATCGACTCCTTGTTGGAAGCGGCAACTTCTATGTAACCGCCATCCTCTATCTCGTCGATGCTTACGGTGGCGCCGCTCTCCTCCTGGATGCCCTGGATCACCTTTCCGCCCGGGCCAATCACAGCGCCGATAAGCTCCTTGGGTATGAGCATGGTGACGATGCGGGGCACGTGAGGCTTGTAGTCCTCGCGCGGTGCAGGTATGGTATCGTTGATAATGCCGAGTATGTGAAGGCGTCCGTCGCGGGCCTGGTTGAGGGCGCGCTCGAGAATCTCATAGCTGAGTCCGTCGCACTTTATGTCCATCTGGGTGGCAGTGATACCGTCCTTGGTTCCTGTCACCTTGAAGTCCATGTCGCCCAGATGGTCCTCGTCGCCGAGAATATCGCTGAGTATAGCATATTTGGTACCGTCGGAGATTAGACCCATGGCTATGCCTGCCACAGGCTTCTTCATCTTCACGCCTGCGTCGAGCAGCGCGAGGGTTCCGGCACACACGGTTGCCATGGAAGAGGAGCCGTTTGATTCAAGGATGTCGCTGACAATGCGGCATACATAGGGGAAATCCTCGGGGAACATGCTCTTGAGGGCACGGTGGGCAAGATTGCCGTGGCCTATCTCGCGGCGTCCCACGCCACGCTGGGGCTTGGCTTCGCCGGTGGAGAAGGGCGGGAAGTTGTAATGAAGCAGGAAGCGCTCACGGCCCTGATTGATTACGTCGTCCACAATCTTCTCGTCGAGCTTGGTGCCGAGGGTCACTGTGGCGAGAGCCTGAGTCTCGCCGCGGGTGAACACTGCCGATCCGTGAGGGCCGGGGATATAGTCTACTTCAGCCCAGATAGGACGGATTTCGGTAGTCTTGCGGCCGTCGAGACGCATACCTTCGTCGAGCACGCAGCGGCGCATAGCCTCTTTCTCAACGTCGTGGTAATAGCGCTTTACGAGCTGAGCTTTCTCCTCGCGTTCCTCTTCGGGAAGCGATTCTATGTATTCCTCGCAGATGGCGTCGAAGCTGTCGTTGCGCCAGTGCTTGTCGGCGCTGCCGGCCTTGGCTATGGCGTAGGCTTTGTCGTAGCATTTGTCGTGCACGTCCTTGCGGAGGTCCTCGTCGTTCACCTCATGGCAGTATTCGCGCTTCACAGTGGCTTTTGCTTCCTCGGCAAACTCCATCTGAGCCTTGCACTGCTCCTTGATGGCGTCGTGGGCGGCTTTCAGGGCAGCCAGAAGTTCCTGCTCGGAAACCTCGTTCATTTCGCCTTCCACCATCATGATGTTGTCGTAGGTTGCGCCTACCATCAGGTCCATGTCGGCTTTCTCAAGCTGCTCGAAGGTGGGGTCGATCACGAATTCGCCGTTGATGCGGGCCACACGCACTTCAGAGATGGGCCCGTTGAATGGGATATCGCTCACGGCAATCGCGGCTGAGGCTGCGAGGCCGGCGAGAGCGTCGGGGATATCGACGCCGTCGGTCGAGAAGAGAGTGATGTTTACGAATGTATCTGCGTGATAATTATCGGGGAAGAGCGGGCGCAGAACGCGGTCTACAAGACGCGATGTAAGGATTTCGTAGTCGGAAGCACGGCCTTCGCGCTTGAGGAAGCCGCCGGGAAAACGCCCGAACGATGAAAATTTCTCTTTGTACTCTACTGTCATGGGCATGAAATCAACGCCTTCGCCAGCTTCCTTGGCTGATACCACGGTGGCCAGCATCATGGTGTTGCCCATGCGCAATTCTACCGCTCCATCGGCTTGTTTGGCCAGCTTGCCGGTCTCCAGCGTGATGGTGCGGCCGTCGGGAAGCGCGATGGTTTTTTTAATTGGATTAAGCATAAACTTTCTTATTGTTTTCTATTTTCGTAGTCTTCTCAAAAATTCGCACAAAGTTACTAACTATTTATGAGATATTTAACGAAATCCCTAATTTTGTGCCCTCATTTACGGTGTTCCCCCGCATCTTTTTGCTATTTTTGAGTGTTATTAGGTAAAAATCCAACTTTTTCACTTCCGTTTCCATCATTTAACCGCATTTTCACAGATGTTCGGATTCAAAATATCCCGCACTCCCCGACCTAAGTTCCGTGTTGGCCTCGCCCTCAGCGGCGGCGGCGCAAGAGGCTTCGCCCATCTAGGAGCGATAAAGGCCCTTGACAGAGTGGGACTAAAGCCCGATATTATCGCCGGTGTGAGCGCAGGCTCCGTTGTGGCTACAATGTATGCGGCCGGAATCAGTCCCGACGAGGTGTTCGAGAAGTTCAGTTCCGCCAGGTTCTCCGACTTCTGTGAATTCAACGTGCCACGCTCCGGCTTTTTCAATCTTGGCAGATTCCGGAAATTCATAGAGGATACTGTTCCTTACCGGAACATCGAGGAACTGCCGATACCCACGGTGGTGTGCGCCACCAACTACGACACCGGCCGCCCGGTGGCCTTCACCAAAGGCAATCTTGCCGAGCGGGTGGTGGCATCATGCAGCATCCCCATAGTTTTCGATCCGGTGGTGATAGACGGCGTACGTTACGTTGACGGCGGCCTGCTCCACAATCTTCCCGCATGGGCCATACGCAACAAATGCCGCTTTCTCATCGGCATCAACTGTTCGCCTCTGGCTCCTCCTGCCGAGAAAAAAGGCATCGTGTCGGTGGCACTCCGAAGCTATGAGCTCGTCACCAAGACAAACGCTCTCGGCGACATGGCCCTCTGCGACATGATTGTGCGCACCGACGACATTGCCCGTTACAAAGTGTTCGACCTAAAAGGCATCGAGGATGTCTACGAAAGCGGTTATCGCGACACCCTCAGTTTCCTCAAAAAACACGGCATAGAATCACGCGGCTGAAAACAATCGCAAACACACACATCAACACGCTGAAGTATTTGCATGGATTATGTGGTTTTGCTACATTTGCATATACAACAAAACCATTATTATCACCATGAAAACAAAATTGCTTCTGGCAGCCGTTTTCTGTGCCGTCAACTTTTTATCGGCGTCGGCTGTGTCGCCGGGTCTCAACGATGCCTACAGCCGCGAGTCATTCACCGACAAGGCCGGCACCGTCCTGTCCTACCGCATGCTGAAACCTGAAAAAATCAATCCTGAGGAGAAATACCCTCTCGTGGTGTTCCTCCACGGTGCCGACGAGCGTGGCTCCGACAATGAGTCGCAGCTGTTTCATGGCGGCTCGGTTTTCTCCAATCCGGTAAACATGACTAAATACCCGGCATTCGTTATCTTTCCCCAGTGTCCGGCCGGCGAACGGTGGGCTGAATATAACAAGCAGAACTCCTTCAACGACAACGCTGAGACACCGGATGAGAGTAAGAACGAAAAAGCCATCATATGCCTGATCGAAAAACTCGTGGCCGACTATCCTATTGACACCGACCGTCTTTACATTACGGGGCTTTCAATGGGAGGTATGGGAACGTTTGACCTCGTGTGCCGTCACCCCGATCTGTTCGCAGCCGCCATACCGATTTGCGGAGCTGTGAACCCCACGCGGCTGCCGGCTGCCAAAAATGTCAGATTCCGCATATTCCACGGCGCCAACGACGATAGCGTGCCCACCATCTGGAGCCGGAAGGCTTACAAAGCGCTCAAAGATGCGGGAGCCGAAGTCGAGTATATCGAATTTGCCGGAACTCCCCACGACTCGTGGAATCCGGCGTTCAACCGCCCCGATTTCCTTCCATGGCTTTTCTCCCAGAAAAAGAAATAAATCCGCACCAAATCTCTTACGGTAGCCGCCAATGTGAACCGTTATAAAAATTGGGCGGAGAGTCCGAATCCGGTGATTTTGACTCTCCGCCCAACTTGTTTTCAATTACACACGTCTATCGCTCAATGATACGGCGGGCTATTTCATGAAGGCGCCTGTCGGAAAGCAGGCGCGAGAGTGTACGCGCGGCCTCGCGCAGATCGGCCTCGGAATGCAGATTCTCAACCACACTTTTAGCCTCGACGAGCATCATGAACAATGCGCCGGAAGTAGTCAGAAGCGGCATTACGGGTATGTTCCATCCGGTCATAGAGCGCAGACACATGGCCGACAGCGACATAATCACGTCGACGAGCGTCAGCGACAGAAGAGTGGCAAGATAGCGCAGACCTTTGTCGACTGTCCGGCGGTAGCCGCGCGAAGTCCTGGGCTGGCCGAGTCGGGATGCCTTGCGCAGACCGCTGTGCAAATCCACGCACACAGCCACAATCACACCCAGATAGTCCACGGCAAGGAGCGCGAGCAGCCATGCGAGGCTTCTGAGCAAGTCAGGTGAAAAATGAAATGTTTCCATAGCGGTTACTATTGATTAAGCAACCGCTAAGTTACTGCCGGCCGACCTCTGCAGCCTGATCAATCACCACATGTGAATCCTGCCAGACGTGCCAGATACTTCCCTATTATGTCGAATTCCAGATTCACCAGCGAGCCTTCCTGAACACTACGGAAATTGGTATGCTCGAAAGTATAGGGAATGATGGCCACGCGGAATGAATCGCGCTCTGAATCACACACCGTCAGGCTTACGCCGTTCACCGTCACCGAGCCTTTCTCCACCGTCATATACCCCTTGGCGGCAAGCTCGGGAGTGATATTATAGGTAAACCGGAAATATTTGCTGCCGTCCACTTCCTCCACTCCGGTGCATGTGGCCGTGCAGTCCACATGGCCCTGCACTATATGGCCGTCAAGCCGTCCGTTCATAATCATGGAACGCTCCAGATTCACCAGCGACCCCTCGGTGAGAAAGCCCAGGTTGGAGCGGTCAAGTGTCTCCTGGATTGCAGTCACGGTATAGGATGAATCCTCGGGATGAAGTTCCACCACCGTCAGGCACACACCGTTGTGTGCCACCGACTGGTCTATCTTCAGCTCATCGGCGAATGAGCATTTCACTCTCAGATGGCGGTTGCCGCCTTCATCGTGCACGCCCGTCACAAGGGCAGCCTCTTCTACTATTCCTGAAAACATAATTATTTCGGACTATATTCAGTTTAATTGCTATTATTATCACAAATATACGGATTTATTCCATATATTTGCGAAACACCTTAATCTAAAAACTGTATGCTGAAACGTATCCTACTTATCATCACACTGCTTGGCGCATTGAGTGCTTCTGCCCAGTCTATCGTTGTGGATGGCAACCTATTGCGCGGTGAATTCAATTTCAATGCCGGACTGAACACCGACGGCTATCAGCTGGAAATGGGCATAGGCTATTTCCCTTCCGACTGTTTCGGTCTGCGCTTCACATTCGGAACCAACGGCGAGATAAAGGCGTTTGACGACTGCGACTGCTGGAGCAACCCCGACGACTACGCCATCCGTGTCCGTTTCACTCCGGCACTGGTGTTCCGCACCCCGCGCATCGTTCCATTCCGCGAGCCTGATTCGGGCCTGTCCCTGTTTGCCGAGCCCGGACTCACGCTCTCTCCCGGCGCCAGCGGAAGCAAAGACGCCCGCACCGTATGCTGGGACGTGAAAGCCGGCTTCAATTTCCAGTTCGGAATAGGCTTCTTCGTACTCGGCTATGAGTGTACCAACTTCTCCCTATACTCGGGGCGCCCATACAGCCGCTATGACCAGCCCGTGGACACTGACCGTCTCACACACTCCGTCTACGCTGGCATCGGCATCAAATTCTGAAAACTCCGACACCGAAAAAAAACGACGGCGGCCGGTTA
>OLWA01002104.1_pt1 | contig 18549 bp, 19 predicted proteins | sample 1673251 | NCBI WGS metagenome assembly OLWA01 (sample SAMEA3178937, study PRJEB25190) | human gut metagenome | biome: human gut; feature: human-associated habitat; material: faeces | place: Austria | collected 2013 | reverse complement strand
GCAGGTCTACAAGATGGCCACTCTGCCGGTGAATGTGAATTTCATCAATGCACCGAAGGATTTTGACGATTCTGTGCTGGTGTACGCCCTCAGCCGCAAAGAGCTCAAGGTGGCGGGCCCCACGGCAAAGATCGACCAGCTTTCCACCCTGCCCATCGGCAGCATCGACCTTTCTACCTTTGCGCTGAACAAGAGCTACGAGATGCCCATTGAGCTGCCGACGGATATCTACCTGCTGGATAACATCTCCACCATCACGGTCAGCTTCGACTGCTCGAACCTGGAGACCAAGACCATGAACCTGCCCAGCAGCTGCGTGCAGGTGGTGAACCTGCCCTCCACCTATCAGCTCACAGTGGAGACGGACCGGCTCATGAACGTGACCCTCTGCGGCCCGAAGGGCGCGATGGAAACGCTGACGCCGGAGCAGGTCGTGGTGGAGATCGACGCCGAGGACTTCTCGGTGGCTACCGGCCAGCAGAACATCGCCTGCCGGCTGTATGTGCCCTCCAATGGCAAAATTTTTGCGCTGGGCAGCTATGTGCTGCAGTGCCGCATCGACAGCAACTGAAAAGGATAGCATAACAACATGATTCTGGTTCGCAACATCCGTCTGCCGCTCTCCGCTGGGGAACCGCAGGCATTTGAAAAAGCCCTGCACACCGCCCGCATCCCGCGCGGCAGGGTGCAGCACCTGGGCGTGGCAAAGCTCTCGGTGGACGCCCGCCATGGCCAGCCCAAGCTGGTGTACACCGTGGCCGTCACCCTGAAGGACCCGGCGGACGAAGCGGCCTTTGCCGCCCGGGGCGGGAACGTGACCCTGCACGAGAAAGCTGATTTCTCGGTGCAGAACGGCACCCTGCCGCTGGGCCACCGGCCTGTGGTCTGCGGTCTGGGCCCGGCGGGCCTGTTTGCAGCGCTGCTGCTGGCCCGGCAGGGCTATAAGCCCATCGTGCTGGAACGCGGCCCTGCGCTGGACGAGCGTGTGAAGGCTGTGGAGCATTTTTCCGCCACCGGTGAGCTGGACGTGAACGCGAACATCCAGTTCGGCGAGGGCGGCGCGGGCACCTTCTCGGACGGCAAGCTGACCACCCGCATCGGCGACGAGCTGTGCGGCTTTGTCACCGAAGTGTTCCTGCAGCACGGTGCACCGGCAGAGATCGCCTGGAAGCAGAAGCCCCATGTTGGCACCGACCTGCTGCGGGGCGTCATCACCTCCATCCGCAGGGAGATCGAGGCTTTGGGCGGCGAGGTGCACTTCAACACGGCCCTGACCGGCTTTGAACAGAAAAACGGACAGCTGACCGGAATTTTTACCACAAATGGCACCTTTCCCTGTGAAGCGCTGGTGTTCGCGGTGGGCCACTCGGCCCGGGACACCTTCGGGATGCTGATGGACAGCGGCCTGCAGCTGGAGTGCAAGCCCTTCAGCGTGGGATTCCGCGCCGAGCACCTGCAGAGCGAGATCGAAAAGAGCCTGTACCACGAAGCGACGGGCCACCCGGCACTGCCCCGGGGCGAATACCAGCTCTCCCAGCATGTGGGTGAGCGGTGCGTCTATACCTTCTGCATGTGCCCCGGCGGGCAGGTGGTGGCTTCGGCCAGCGAAGAAGGGCGCGTGGTCACCAACGGCATGAGCTACCACGCCCGCAGCGGCAAAAACGCCAACGCGGCGGTGGTGGTGAGCGTAGGTGCGTCTGATTTTGCAAACGACCCGCGCCGGGCCATCGCGTTCCAGCGGGAGCTGGAAGCCAAAGCCTATGCGGCAGGCCATGCCGCCGGGCCCTATGCCGCCCCGGCCGAGAACATCCAGAGCTTTCTGGAAGGACGCGGCCAGCTGCGCATCGGCAGCGTGCAGCCTACCTATGACCGCGGCGTGACGGCGGCGGACTTGGGGGCCCTGCTGCCCGGGGAGCTGGCCGACACCCTGCGGGCGGGCCTGCGCGCCTACGAGCGCAAAATTGCAGGCTACACCGCGCCGGACGCCATCCTCACCGGCCTTGAGACCCGCACCAGCAGCCCGGTGCGGCTGAAGCGGGAGAAGAATTTTGAGTGTTCCCAGCTGGCAGGGCTGTACCCCTGCGGCGAGGGCGCAGGGTATGCGGGCGGCATCATGAGTGCCGCCGTGGATGGCCTGCGGGTGGCCCGCGCCATCATCAGCCGGTATGCACCGGCAGAAGGGTGAGAAAAAATTGATGAACGATCGTGAAAACGATACAATGCAGGAAAACGAGGGCCGCCGGGTGCAACAGGAGCTGGAAAGCCAGCTGCGCGCCTTTGGCGACACCGTATCGGACGCCTTTGCCCACGGCTTTGAGGGCCGCGGCATGGATATTGGCGACCGGGCCTACGGTGTGGGCAAGGCAGCGGTGCACGCGGCCAATTATGGCATCGGCGAAGCAGCCAAGGCTTTCCGCAGCGGCCGCGACGCCTACTATAAAAACCAGCAGGAGGCCCGCCGGAATGCGGCGGACGGCACTGCTGCGGCAGGCAGCACCGGCATGCCCCAGTGGGCGCGCCAGATGTTCGGCTTCCCGGAGCCGACCCCGGTGGAAAACGTCCGCAGCAGCGCAAAAAAGTACAGAGGTACGGGCATTGCGCTGCTGGCCACCGGCATCACCTTTGCGGTCATCTTCGGCACTGCCGGCATCAGCTGCCTGGCGGTGGCGGAGGCGGCAACGCCGCTGGCAGCGGCTGTGGGAGACGGCGTGGTCTATGCGCTGGGCAGCGGGCTGCTTAGCAGTGCGGGCATGACCGCGCTGGAGATCTGCGGCAATGTGTTTACCGTTGTGGCTCTCGGCTTCTGCTGGATGCTCGCCGCCGGGGCCAGCCGCATGAAGGCAGGCAAGAATATGGACCTGTATGCCGACATGGCCGAAGGCATGGACTACAAACAGGGCCTTTCGGTGCAGATGCTGGCCGATCTTGCCCATCAGAAAAAGAAAAAAACGCTGAAACAGCTGCAAAAGTATATCCGCAAGGGCTGGCTGCGCGCCTGGCTGGACGAAAAGACCCAGAAGCTTTACCTGACGGCCGAAGATTACCGCGCCGCGCAGGAAGCTGCTGCCGCACCCAAGGCAGAGCCGCAGCCGAAACCGGAGGCAAAAGCGGACGAAACACCGCTGAATCTGGAAACCGCCCGCCGCTTTGCCGCCGTGCTGGCGCAGGAAAAGCAGGTCATGCAGGATGCCCAGGGCCGCGAAGAACTGGAGCATATGCAGAAGACCACCACCGCCATCTGCGACTGGCTGGAAGCCCACCCGGAGAGCCTGCCCAAGGCCCGCCGCTTTGCGGAATATTATATCCCCACCACCCTCAAGCTGCTGCACACCTACAACGATGTGCAGGGTCAGAAGGGCGAGAATGCCGAGACCATCCGCCGGGATATCGCGGGCATCCTGCACACCCTCAACCAGGCGTATGACACCCTTTACAACACACTGCTCTCGGATATGGCCATGGATGTCTCCTCGGAGATCGCGGCGCTGCAGGGGATGCTGGCCAACGACGGCCTGACGGGAGGGGACTTTCAATGACCTACCGTGCATGGGAGCTCAAGCCGCTGGACCGCGCGGCCCTGAAGGAGCTGACGCAGGCCATCGCCGAGCAGGCCGTGGAAGAACTGGAACAGCAGGCCATGGAAGAAGAACCCTGGTCTGACGCAAAATACAGCAGCGTGCTTTCCGCCCAGCAGAAGGAGAACGCCCTGCTGGCGGGCATCCTGACCGCCCGGGGCATCACCGACCCTGCCGAAGCCCTCACCCTGCTGGCCGGGGAGGAAGATCTCAGCGACCCGTTTTTGCTGACGGATATGCAAAAAGCCTGCGAGCGCATCTGGCAGGCCATCGACAACGGCGAGACCATCGTGGTCTTTGGCGATTACGACGTGGACGGCGTGACCGCCACGGCCCTGCTCTACCAGCACCTCAAGGGTATGGGGGCCACGGTGAAATGCATGCTGCCCAGCCGCGAGGGCGACGGCTACGGCCTTTCCCGCAACGCCATCCAGTCCATCCACGACAAGGGCTATCAGCTCATCGTGACCGTGGACAACGGCATCTCTGCCGTGGAAGAAGCGGAGTTTGCCGCAGAACTGGGCATCGACCTCATCATCACCGACCACCATCTGCCGCCGGAAACGCTGCCCAAAGCCGTTGCTGTGGTGGACCCCCGCCGGCTGGACGACACCAGCCCCTTCAAGGGCCTGTGCGGCGCGGGTGTGGCTTTCAAGCTGTGCGCCGCGCTGGACGGCTGCCCGCCGGAAGAAATGCTGGATTATTGCGGCGACCTTGCCGCCGTGGGCACTGTGGCCGACGTGATGCCGCTGACCGGCGAGAACCGCACGCTGGTAAAATCCGGCCTGCGCCAGCTGCAGAACACCGACCGCCCGGGCCTGGAAGCTCTGCTGGAAGAAGTGGGCCTTGCGGGCCGCCCCATCACGGCCGAGAACATCAGCTATGCCATCGCGCCCCGCATCAATGCGGCGGGCCGCATGGACAGTGCCGTCACGGCCCTGCAGCTGGTGCTGTGCGAGGACCCGGACCGGGCCGAGGAGCTGGCCCACAAGCTGAACGAGATCAACGTCAAGCGGCAGGAAACGGAACTGGAGATCTTCAAGGCCGCGCAGGTGCTGCTGGAACAACAGCCCGAACGGCTGGAAGACCGGGTGATGCTGCTGTGGGGCCGCGACTGGCACCCCGGCGTCATCGGCATCGTGGCGTCCCGGCTGGTGGAGCGCACCGGCCGCCCGGTGATCGTGGTCACAGTGGACGAGCACGGCGAGTGCAAGGGCAGCGGCCGCAGCGTGCCGGGCTTCAACCTGCACGCCTGCATCGGCTCCTGCGCCGACCTGCTCATCCGTTATGGCGGCCACGCCATGGCAGCGGGCCTTTCGGTGCGGGAAGAAAATCTGCCCGAGCTGCGCCGCCGCCTGAACGAGTGGGCCGCCCGGGAATGCCCGGTGCTGCACACCGCCCCGCTGGAATGCGACCTGCCCATCCATCTGGACCGGGTCACGGTGGACAGCGTGCGCCGCATCGACGCGCTGGCCCCCTTCGGGGCCGAGAACCCGACGCCAGTGTTCCTGCTGCAGAGCGCCGTGGTGGATGGAGTCTATCCGGTGTCCGAGGGCAGGCACAGCCGCCTGCGCCTGCGGCAGGGCAATGCCAGCGTATATGCGGTCTGGTTCGGTATGCCGTCGGAACAGCTGCCCTACACCATGGGCGACGTGGTGGATGCCGCGCTGAACCTCTCGGTCTACGAGTCAGCCCGGGGCGCACAGCTTTCCGGCCGCATCCTGGACCTGCACCCAGCGGGCCTTGGCACCAAACTGTCCGAACAGGCAGCCCTTGTGGCCGCCCTGCGCCGCGGCACGCCCCTGACGGCTGAACAGAAAACGCTGATCACGCCCGACCGCAGCCACATCATCACGGTGTACCGTGAGCTGCAGGCCCGCCGCTGGCACGCAGAAGACCTGCAGCCGCTGTGCGCGAAGCTGGGCGAAGAAAATACAGGCAAAACGCTGGTGGCGGTCACGGCTCTGGAACAGGTGGGCCTCATTGCCACAGTGGAAAAGGGCGGGGCAAAGTATCTGGAGCTTGTGCCCGCACAGGGCAAGAAAAACCTTGCCGACGCCCCGATCCTGAAATGTTTGGAGGGAATGTAAATGCCAGAGGGAAAGAAAAACGCAGTCCCGGCCCCCGTCCCGGTGCGGGACGAGGACTCCTACTCGGCGAAGACCCATCTGCACCAGCCTGTGCCGGTGCAGGAGACGGCCACCGTCTCGGCCACAGCCCAGCTGGCCGATGCCCCGGAGGGCGCACTGCCTTCTGAGGTGCGGCCCGAGATCGTCACCTGGGACAAGCTGTGCGAGGCCATCAAGGCCAGCGGCCGCTCCTACAATATGGAGATGATCGAAAAGGCCTACAACCTTGCCAACGACGCCCACAAGGGCGTGTGCCGCCGCAGCGGTGAACCTTATATCTGCCACCCGCTGGCCGTGGCACGGCTGGTGCTGGACCTCGGCATGGACACCGAGAGCATCGCCGCCGCCCTGCTGCATGACGTGGTGGAGGACACCCCCACCACCCTGGCCGACCTGACCGCCGCCTTTGGCGAGGAAGTGGCCCTGCTGGTGGACGGCGTCACCAAGCTGACCAAGATCGAATTCTCCAACATCGAAGAACTGCAGGCCGAAAACCTGCGCAAGATGCTGCTGGCCATGAGCCGCGATGTGCGCGTGATGATCATCAAGCTGTGCGACCGGCTGCACAACATGCGCACCGGCGATGCCTGGCCGGAGCAGAAGCGCCGCGACAAGGCCCGCGAGACGATGGAAGTCTATGCACCCATCGCCAACCGCCTGGGCATTTTGAACGTGAAGGAAGAACTGGAAGACCGCAGCCTGCATTACCTCGACCCCGTGGGCTACGAGGAGATCAGCCGGATGCTCAGCGAGCGTGCGGGCGAGGAGTTTTTGACCAAGGTCTCCGGTGTCATCGAGCAGCGTCTGGTGGAAAGCGGTATCGAAGGCGCCACCATCAAGCGCCGGGTCAAGAGCATCTACGGCATCTACCGCAAGACCATCATGCAGAACAAGTCCTTCGATGAAATTTATGATATCTATGCGGTGCGCGTCATTCTGGATACGCTGGCTGAGTGCTACAGCACCCTGGGCCTCATCCATGATATGTACCATCCGCTGCCCAACCGCTTCAAGGATTATATCTCCACCCCGAAGCCCAACGGCTACCAGAGCCTGCACACCACGGTCATCGGCCACGAGGGCATCCCCTTCGAGGTGCAGATCCGCACCCGCAAAATGGACGAGATGGCCGAGTACGGCGTGGCCGCCCACTGGAAGTATAAGGAAGGTCTGGACGGCCACGACAAGCTGGACGAGCGTCTGGCTTGGGTGAGCCAGCTGCTGGAAAATCAGCGCGTCAGCGAGGATTCCGGCAACCTTCTGCACGACCTCAAGAGCGACCTGCTGCCCGAGGAAGTGTTCGCCTTCACCCCCAAGGGCGACGTCATCAACCTGCCCACCGGTGCCACCTGCATCGACTTTGCCTACGCCATCCATTCGGCGGTGGGCAACCGCATGGTGGGCTGCAAGGTGAACAACCGCATGGTGCCCATCGACCATGTGGTCTCCACCGGCGAGATCATCGAGGTCATCCTCGGCCCGGCGGACAAGGGCCCCAGCCGCGACTGGCTCAAGATCGTGCGCACCAGCGAGGCCAAGAGCAAAATTCGCAACTGGTTCAAGAAGATGCGCCGCGAGGAAAATATCACGCAGGGACGTGACGCATTGGCGCGTGAGCTGCGGCGCGAGATGATCATCATTCCGGACGACCAGCTGGACGAGTTCATCAACAGCTGCTGCCGCCGCCTGCGCCAGAACAACGCCGAGGAGCTGTATGCCGCCATCGGTTATGGCGGCATGACCATCGCCAACTGCCTGCCCAAGCTCAAGGAGGAGTGGCAGAAGCTGAAGGCTGCCGAGGACAAGACCGAAGACGACCTGCCCAAGGTGGACCTGAGCCGGGTGCACGCCACCGACGGCGTGGTGGTGGAAGGCTTCGACAACACCCCCATCAAGTTTGCCAAGTGCTGCAGCCCGCTGCCCGGAGACCCCATCGTGGGCTTCATCACCCGGGGCTTCGGCGTGTCCATCCACAAGCAGAGCTGCGTGAACGCCATCTCCAGCATGAAGGACCCCACCAACGCCCCCCGCTGGGTGAAGGCCTACTGGGCCGACAGTGTCAAGGACAGCTACAAGGCAGGCCTTGAGATCATTGCCCTGAACCGCAACGAGCTGCTGCAGGACGTGCTGGCGGCACTGGCAGATATCCGTGTGCCCATCTATGCCGTGAACGCCCGTCAGGTGGAGAACGGCTGCGCCATGGTCAGCCTGACCATCGGCATCAACAATACCGAGCACCTCAACCGGGTGGTCGCAAGACTTTCCAAGGTGAAGGATGTGCTCAAGGTGACAAGGAGCTAATATATGCGTGCAGTCATTCAGGCCGTTTCTTCGGCCAGTGTGCGGGTGGAAGGCGGCGCGCCCCGCGCCATCGGCCCGGGGCTGATGATTCTGCTGGGCGTCAAGGACACCGACAGTCTGGACATCGTGCCGAAGCTGGCCGACAAATGCGCGGGCCTGCGCATTTTCCCGGACAGCGAGGGCAAGCTGAACCTCAGCGCCCGGGACCTGGGTTATTCGGCGCTGGTGGTGAGCCAGTTCACCCTGTACGGTGACACGAAAAAAGGCTACCGGCCCAGCTTCATCAAGGCCGCCAAGCCGCCGCTCTCGGTGGACGCCTACGAGCTGTTCCTTGCCGAGATGAACCGGCAGGGCCTGAAGGATGTGCAGCACGGCGAGTTCGGCGCAGACATGCAGGTGTCGCTGGTGAACGAAGGCCCCTGCACCATCATCATCGACACCGACGAGTGGAAGAAAAAGGAGTGAGTTCCATGCAGGCTTTTCATATCCCGGGCGCGGCACCGCTGTACACCAACACCTTTCTGCTCATCTCGGATGCAGGCCATGCTGTGGTCATCGACCCGGCGGCAGATGCGCAGACCTATGATAAAATTTTGAAGGAGCACCATGTGCCCCTCACCGCCATCCTGTGCACCCACGGCCACTACGACCACGTGGGCAGTGCCAAAGCCCTGCAGGCCGAGTGGAACGCGAAGCTCTACTGCGAAAAGGCCGATCTGGCAGGTGACCGGATGTATCCGCTTTCCGCTGCCGACTATGGCTATGCGGAAGGGGAGAGCATCGCGGTGGATGAGCTGACCTTCACGGTCTGGCACACGCCCGGCCACACGCCCGGCAGCGTGGTGCTGCTGTGCGGGGAATATCTGTTCTGCGGCGACACCCTGTTCGCAGGCAGCATCGGCCGCACCGACCTCGAGGGCGGCAGCAGCGCCCAGATGGCCGAAAGCCTGCGCAAGCTGGCAAAGCTGCCCATCCCGCGCGAGACGCAGGTGCTGCCCGGCCACGGCGAGTTCTCCACCTTTGGCGACGAGCTGGACAACAATTACTTCATCCGCAGCGCTGTGCGCGGCAACAATGATTTATTTTAAAGAGTGAACAACATGAAGATTTATATTACCGGTCTGCCTTCCGGCTACGAGGTGGAGCATCTGGTGCGCCTGTTTTACCCCATGGCGCCGCTGACCCTTACCCCGCCGGAAGCAGCCGAGGACTGCGTCTGGGCCGAAAAAACGCCGGACGGCCTGCACGCGCTGGTGCGGCAGGGCGGCAAGAGCGCTGAAAAGCACGCTCCGCTGCCTGCGCCTGTGGAGCGGGGCGGCGAGACGCCCGAGTTCAGCCTTGCCAGCCTGACCTACGACCTGCTGCGGCAGTGGACCGGCATCCGCCCGCCCTGGGGCAAGATGACCGGCGTGCGCCCGGTGCGCCTCATCCACGACAAGCGTGCCGCCGGGTGGAGCGAAGTGGACATCGACCGCTTTTTCCTCGACCGCTTCGACTGCTCCCAGCAGAAATACCAGATGGCCAAGGCCATTGCCGACCTGCAGGAGCCTATCCTGAAAGTGGGCAGCGAACCCAAGACCTACAGCCTTTACATCGGCATCCCGTTCTGCCCGTCCCGGTGCAGCTACTGCAGCTTCGTCAGCTGCAACCTGGACCGCGACCGCAAGATGGTGCAGCCCTATGTGGACTGCCTGTGCCGGGAAGTGGAGGAAATTCGAATCCAGGCCGAAAAGGCAGGGCTTTCCCTCTGCAGCATCTACATCGGCGGCGGCACGCCTACCAGCCTTTCAGCAGACCAGCTGCGCCAGCTGATGGGCACCGTCCGGGCGAATTTTGACCTTTCCAAGGTCGTAGAATATACGGTGGAAGCAGGCCGCCCGGACTGCACCGACGCCGAAAAGCTGGCGGTCATCAAGGAATACGGCGCCACCCGCATCTCCATCAACCCCCAGACCTTCTCGGATGAAGTATTGGCCGGTATTGGCCGCAAGCACTCGGCGCAGGACATTCTGGACTGCTATGCCGAGGCCCGCAAGGCCGGCCATGACGACATCAACATGGACCTCATCGCGGGCCTGCCCGGTGACACGGTGGAGAGCTTCGAGCGCAGCCTGCGGCAGGCCATCGCCCTTGACCCGGAAAACATCACCGTCCACACCTTGACCCTCAAGCGGGCTTCCCGCATCGTCATTGAGGACCAGAAGGAGAACGACTACGCCGACGTGGCCGCCATGCTGGAAAAGTGCCATCTGCTGGCCGAAGCGGGCTACCGGCCCTATTACCTCTACCGCCAGAAGAACACCCTGCAGAACCTGGAAAACGTGGGCTGGTGCAAGCCGGGCCACGAGGGATATTACAACATCTATATTATGGAGGAAGTCCAAACCATCCTGTCCGCAGGCGCGGGCGGCAGCACCAAGCTGGTGGCCGACGGCGGCAGGCGGATGCAGCGCATCTTCAATTTCAAGTATCCGAACGAGTATATCCAGCGGTTTGCGGAGGTGCTGGAACGGAAAAAAGGAGTGGCTGATTTTTATGATCACGATCTGGGTCCCGAAACGATTGGTTGAGATCGACCTTTACAATGTGGCGGCCAGAAGCCCCCAGGCGCTGGCAGACCTGAGCGAGCGCAGCTATGCCCAGCGGGTGGATTATGCCGCCCAGAAGATCCAGCTTTCCGGCGCGAAGATCGTCATGCTCACCGGCCCATCGGCCAGTGGCAAGACCACCAGCGCCCACTGCATCGCCAAAGCATTGGAAAAGCGCGGCACCCCGGCCCACGTCATCAGTCTGGACAATTTCTTCAAGGGCGCAGAGTTCTACCCCCGCCTGCCGGACGGCACGCTGGATTACGAAAACCCCGACACGCTGGACCTGCCCCTCATCAAGCAGTGCCTGAAGGAGCTCAGCGAGACCGGCAAGACCGTGCTGCCCATCTACGATTTCGCCGCCGAGAAGCGCTCGGCCGAGGTGGATCCGGTGGACCTGCAGGGCGGTGTGTGCATCGTGGAGGGCATCCACGCGCTGAACCCCGATTTGACCGGCCTTGTGAAGGGCGACGACATCTACCGGGTGTACGCGGGCCTGCGGGAGGAATACTGCATCGACGGCCGCCGGGTCATCAACACCCAGGACATCCGCCTGTGCCGCCGCACCCTGCGCGACGCCGCCACCCGCGGCCGCAGCCCGGAAAAGACCCTGGCCATGTGGGAGCGTGTGCTGGACGGCGAGACGCGGTATATCAAGGGCTTCAAGACCACGGCGGATTTTCTGCTGGACACTTCCTTCACCTATGAGCTGGGCCTCATCGCAAAGCTGCTGGGCCAGGTGCGCCAGCAGTTCACACTGGAAGGCCACAATGCTGAGCTGTGGGACGAGACGGCCCGCCGCTTTGAGCATGTGATGCCGCTGGAGCTGGCTCTGCTGCCGGAAGACAGTATGCTGCGGGAATTCTACGGCGGCGCGGTGAAGTGACCGGCCAACGTGTGAAAAATGCGAAAAATCTGTTTCCAAATGGGCACGAATCTGTAAAAAGTGCGGCCCGTTCGTTGCAAAGCTGCGCCCTGTGCGCTATAATGAAAACAGCATCCACGGAACACTCGTAAGGAGCACACCGCAGGCGTGCTGCTTTGCAAAGCGCGGCCTGCGAAGATCGCAATAAGAGAGGTGTCTTTTATGGATTTCAACAAGATCAAGGAAATGGGTCTGGAATACGCCGAAAAGGGCAAGAACGCTGCGCTGGATCTGGCGGAGAAGGGCAAGACCCAGGCGCTGATCGTCAGCGAACAGGGCAAGCTGCTCAAGGCACAGCGTCAGCTGGGCGCACTGGTGTACAGCCTGGCCAAGGGCAAGGAAGAAAACCAGCCGCTGGTGGATAAATACATCGAAATGATCGACAGCATCGAGCAGGAGATCGCCCGCCTGAAGGCAAGCCTGACCCCGGCCGAAGCCGCCGAGGTGGACTATGTCGTCCACGAGGATGTGCCCGCCGAGGAGCCGGAGGCCCCTGCCGCAGAGCCCGCCGCCGAGGCCCGCAAGAGCTGCCCGCAGTGCGGTGCACCCGTCTCGGACGATGCGCTGTTCTGCAACAAGTGCGGCGCGCAGCTGTAAGCAGCAGCTGGCACAAAGCAAATGCCCGCAGCAGGGCGGCGTCCCGCCAAAGGATGCCGTCCTGTTTTTGTGGAAAGCGCAGAAAACCTTGAAAAATGCGGGAAAATTGCGGCTTTTGCTTGCAAATCCGCAGAAGGTGCGGTACAATTTACAGTATCTTTTGCAAGGGAGATGAAGTCTGTGCTGGACTGGGAACCGCAGCCGCCTTATACGGCTGAGCAGCTGGTGGAAGTGCTCCGCATCCTGCGGGACCCGGAAAACGGCTGCCCCTGGGACAAGGTGCAGACCCACGCTTCCATCCGCAAAAACTTTCTGGAGGAGACCTGCGAAGCGCTGGAAGCCATCGACGCCGACGACCCGGACATGATGCGGGAAGAACTGGGCGATGTGCTGATGCAGGTGGCATTCCATGCCGTCATGGAGGAAGAACGCGGCCGCTTCACCTTTGAGGACGTGTGCCGCGCCGTGTGCGAAAAGCTGGTGTTCCGCCACCCGAACATCTTTGCCTCCTCTGCGGCGGAAAATGCCGGTATAAACGGCTGGGATGCGCTCAAAAATAAGGAAAAGGGCCGCACCACTCTGTCCGACGAGCTGGACACGGTGCCCGCCACCCTGCCTGCTTTGATGCGCGCCCAGAAGCTGCAGAAGCGTGCAGCCCGCAGCGGCGGTGCCCGGCCGGATAAGGCCGAGGCACAGCAGGCTTTGCAGACGGCAGTGGCGCACTGGAACGAAACGTCCAGCGCCGAGGCGGCAGGCCGGCTGCTGTTTGCGGCGGCGGATGCCATGCGCCTGGCCGGTGTGGACGCAGAAGAAGCACTGACCTTTGCTTCCAAGCGCTTTTGCGCCGAGCAGAAGACCCAAAGCGGTACTCAGGTCCAGGGACCTGCTCCGATAGAGAAACAAACTGTGAGAGAAAATTGAATCAAAAAATCTGGAGGGTATTCTTATGACGAAAACTGATCTGATCGCGCAGGTTGCTGCAAACACCGAAATGAGCAAGAAGGACGCCGAGCGTGCCGTGGGCGCAATGTTCGAGGCACTGGGCAAGGCCATGGCCGATGGCGAGAAGATCACCATCTCCGGCTTCGGCACCTTCGAAGTCCGCGAGCGCGCCGAGCGCCAGGGCATCAACCCCCGCACCCGTGAGCCCATCACCATCGCTGCTTCCCGCAGCATCGTGTTCAAGCCCGGCAAGTCCCTGAAGGACACTCTGTAAGCTGTACTCATTTTGCCGCCGCTGCCTGCAAGAGGGTGCGGCGGCATTTTTTGTGAGACATTTTCTTGGAAAGAAAGGAAAAAAGACGATGCGTCTGGATAAATATCTGAAGGTGTCGCGCCTGATCAAGCGCCGCACCGTCGCCAACGAGGTGGCCGATGCAGGCCGCATCCTCATCAACGGCAAGACCGCCAAGGCCAGTCAGGCCGTCAAGGCCGGGGACATCATCGAGGTGACCTTCGGCAACCGGCCCATCAAGGTGCGGGTGCTCTCGGACGTGGAGCCCCGCACGAAGGATGTGGCCCGCGAGATGTACGAGATCATGGAGCAGCCCGCCGTGCTGGCGGAAAACCCGCCCCGGGAATAAATCCGGTCCGGTTCTGCATAGGATGCAGCAAACCACCCCAAAGGAGCTGCGCCTATGCCGGAAAAAACAACGAACGCCCCCGCCGCGCCCCACGACCTGATTTTGGAGAGCCGCACCCGCCTGACCATCACCGGCGTGCAGAAGGTGCTGCACTGCAGCGCCGAAAGTGCCGCCATCGAGACGGGCAAGGGCACGCTGCACCTTGCCGGGGCGCAGCTGAACATGACCGAGCTGGATCTGGAAGCCGGGCAGGCAAAGTTCACCGGCCGCATCGACGGGCTGGAGTATACGTCCGGTGCCCCGGCGGGCGGCTTCTGGCACCGGCTGCTGCGATGATCCCGGTGCTGCCGCCCCCGGCGCTGGGGCAGGAGATCGCGGCCTGCGCGGTGCTGGGCGGGTGCACCGGCGCGGTGCGGGCGTTTTTCCCGGTGAAAGGCCGCGCCGCCGCTCTGCCGGATGTGCTGTGGGTGGGCGCGGTGTTCACCGCCGTGCAGAGCTATGCGGCCGGGGAGAGCTATGCCGGTGTGCTGCGCTGGTACATGGTAGCCGCCGCCTTTGCGGGCGCAGGCGCTGCCGCCTTTGTGCTGGGGGTGCCGCTGCGGGCCGTGGGCCGGGCGGTGCTGCGCGCCGCGCGCTGGCCGGGGCATTTTGTCCGGGTGCGGCTGCTGCGGCCCGCCCTTGACCGCCACAAAGAAAACAGACAGGCCCGCAAACGACGCCGGAACGCAAAAAGAACCGCAAAAAATCCCAAAAAGAACTTGCCAAACCGGCAACGTATGTTGTATAATTCAAACGTATCAAAGTAAGAGTCAAAATGCAATGGGGGCAGAGAGTACGATGGCAGCGCGAGACCGCAGAAAACGCAAGAAGAACGTGGTCTGGAGAACGTTTGTGCGCTTGTTTTTTGTATTGCTGCTGCTGAGCATGCTGGCCGCTTATATCTCCAACCAGGTCACCATCAGCTCCAAACGTGCAGAGCTGGACACGCTGAACGAGCAGATCGCCCAGCAGAAGACCGAGAACGAGGAGATGCAGCGCATCCTCAGCGGCAACGCAGACCAGATCACCGAGTGGGTCGCGCGGGATTCTTACAACTATGCCGCGCCCAATGAGCGCATCTTTGTGGATGTGACCGGCAACTGAGCGGCAAGCATTATTTCGAAAACAAGGAGTATTGAGTTTTGGCAATTGAGGTAGGGAACGTATTTGAAGGCCGCGTTACCGGTGTGAAACCGTTCGGCGCATTTGTGGCGCTGCCGGAGGGCCGCGTGGGCATGGTCCATATTTCCGAAGTATCCAACGAGTTCGTGCAGGACATTGCAGCGGTTCTGCATGATGGCGATATCGTCAAGGTGCAGGTCATCAACATTGCACCGGACGGCAAGATCGCGCTTTCCATGAAGCGTCTGCTGCCGCCGCCCCCGCGCCCCGCACGGGAAGGCCGCGGCCCGGCAGGCGGCCCCCGCCCCGGCGGCCCCCGCGAGGGTGGTCACTTTGGTGCCGGACGCGGCGGCAGCGGCCGTCCCCCGCGGGAAGGCGGACGCCCCCCGCGCGACAGCGCCCCCCGCGTGTGGCAGCCCAAGGCTCCCGTCCGCTCGGACAACATGAGCTTTGAGGACATGATGAGCCGCTTCAAGAGCCAGAGCGAGGAAAAAATGGCCGACCTCGACCACGAGACCAACAACCGCCGCGGCGGCGGTTATGCACCCCGCGGACGCGGCGGCCGCCGCTGAGCTTCGCCAGCGCGCACCCGATCTGAATAACAGAACAGACCTGTCTTTGATCGGGCAGGTCTGTTTTTTCGCCAGGACAAAACAAGAAAGGAACTGCAATGCCTGCAAAATTTGAACTGATCGCGCCCTGCTTCTTCGGGTGCGAGTCCACCGCAAAATTCGAGCTGACCCGCATCGGTGCCGAGAACATCCGGGTGGATGACGGCCGCCTGAGCTTTGCCGGCGGTGCCGAGATGATCGCGGCGGCCAACCTCAACCTGCGCACCGTCGAGCGCGTCATGCTGCTGCTGGCCCGCTACAAGGCCGCCACCTTCGACGACCTGTTTGACGGCGTCTACGATATCCCCTGGGAAGAACTGCTGCCCGCCGACGCGGCCTTCCCGGTCACCGGTTCTTCGCTGAACAGCCAGCTGTCCAGTGTGCCCGCCTGCCAGAGCATCATCAAAAAGGCTGTGGTCAAGCGCCTGATGGCCAAGCACCACACTTCGGTGCTGCCCGAGACCGGCGCGGAGTACAAGATCCGCTTCATGCTGCGCAAAGACCAGTGTGAGATCATGCTGGACACCACCGGCGAGGGCCTGCACAAGCGCGGCTACCGCCGCAACGCTATGGAGGCACCCATCCGCGAGACGCTGGCCGCCACCATCGCCGACCTGGGTCGCGTGCGCCGCGACAGTCTGGTAGAGGACCCCTTCTGCGGCAGCGGCACTTTGCTGATCGAAGCTGCCCAGAAAGCCATGAACATTGCACCCGGCCTGAAACGCCGCTTTGCTGCCGAGCGCTACGGCTTCGTGCCCGCTTCCATCTGGGCGGAGCAGCGCCAGAAGGCCCTGGCTGAGTCCAAGCTGGATGTGGGCTTTGAAGCCTTCGGCTATGATATCGACCCTGCCGCCGTGGCACTGGCCAACGCCAACGCCAAGCTGGCCGGTGTGGAAAAGCGCTGCCACTTTGAAGTGGCCGATGTGGCCGATTTTGCCGCGAAGCAGGAGGCCATCGTGCTGACCAACCCGCCCTATGGCGAGCGCATGAGCACCATCGAGGGTGCTGCCAAACTGGCCCGCACCCTGGGCCGCCAGATGGAAGCGCATCCCTGCGCGGGCGTGTATGCCATCACCGCCGACATGGATTTTGAGAGCCACTACGGCAAGCGTGCCAACAAGCGCCGCAAGATGTACAACGGCATGATCCCCTGCCAGCTGTACATGTACTACAGCGCACCCAAGTTCGAGCACACCGCAAAGCCCATGCCGAAGTCCGGCTTTGACGGCAAGCGCACCGCGCCGAACCGCTTTGAGAAAAACAAATAATTCACAATTGTTACCTGCCGCACCGGGCTGCACCGGTGCGGCTTTTTTCGTCCGACCTGAAAAGTACCGGGAAAAGTTAGGACAAACAGGAATGCATCCTGACAGGGAAATGGACGCATGGACAGGAAGTTTTTGCACTTGTGCGGGAAACAAAACGGCAAAGATGAGACAAATTCATCGGGATTTTACACCGGACGGTTGCACCGGAAGGCAAAATGGATTATACTAGCCTTATTATAAACGTCCAGCGGTGCGCCGCAGAAAGGAATCGTGCGTATGGAGGGAAGGATGCGGCCCTATCTGCCCGAACTGACCATCCGGGATTACAACATCTACCTGCAGTATCTGCGGGGCGTGCGGCGGCAGCTCTATGAGGAATACGGCCTTTACGCCTGCCACCTGCTGCGCACCAACGGGGTGCTGTTTGCCATCCTTTCGGACAGTCTGGCCGGGCGTGCAGCCACCTGCCAGCGCAAGCGGGTGCCCGGCACGCTGGTCTGGCGCAGGCTCATGTGCCAGACCCAGGGCATCCGGCAGGCGGCGCAGGTGGAGGTGCTGCTGGGGTGGCACAGCCTGCAGGACCGCAGGTACGACGAGCTGCGGTCCCTCAAGCGCCTGCGCCGCGCAATGGACCGGCTGCTGCTGCGCCGTGCCTACGAGCGCGCCGTGCAGGAGAACCCGGCGCTGGAACGGCTGTTCGGCCAGGAGCGGGAGCAGGCTGTGGTGCAGATGAACCTTAGCGCCAAGAACTACAGCCTGGCCGCCGAGCCCATGAGCAACATCTACGGCGCGCTGTACTCCACCCTTGCCACCGACGACCCCAGCCAGCGCAAGAGCATGCGCTACATCGGCAGCAGCATCGGACGTATCTTTTATCTGCTGGACAAGGCCGAGCGGTTTGAGAAGGATAAGCGCAGCGGCCGCTACAACGTGTTCGTGGTCAACGACCTGAAGGGCCAGACCGCCGCCGTGGAGAACGCCCGCCGCCAGGCGCTGGCAGCCGCCAACGACCTGATGCGGGTGTACAGCATGCTGGACATCAAGCTCAACCGCAGTCTGCTGGATAACATCATGCTGCTGGGCCTGCACCACGCGGTGGACCCGCTGGAAGCCGGTGCCGAGCAGGAAAACTGGGAGATCCCATGAAAAAGCAACAACGAAAAAGCTGGGCCATGGCCTACTGCGGCATCGTGGCGGCGCTGTGCGTCGCGCTGATGCTGCTGGGCGCCGTGATCCCCATTGCCATGTTCATTGCGCCTGCAGTGGCGGGCTTTCTTGTTGCAACAGTCTGCGTGGAGTGCGGGATGCAGCTGGCTTTGACGGCCTATGCGGCAGTCAGCCTGCTGGCACTGCTGTTCGTGCCGGATAAGGAAGTAGCGCTGATCTTTGTGTTTTTGCTGGGGTATTACCCGCTGGCAAAGCCGTGGTTCGAGCGCATCCGCCCGGCCGCGCTGCGGGTGCTGGCAAAGCTGGCGCTGTGCAACGGCGCGGTGCTGGCCATGTACGGGCTGGTGTTTTTGCTGGTGCCTGCGGGCAGCATCTCGCAGGAGCTGCGGGCCACAGCCACAGCCGCTGCGCTGGCCACGCTGGCCATGGGCAACGTGGCCTTTCTGCTCTACGACCGGGCGCTGCACAACATGCTGCTGATGTACAAACTGGTCTGGCAGCCGAAGCTTCATAAAACATTGGGCTGGCATTGAGCCAGCCTTTGTGCTATAATAAGGCCTCGAAAGGTGGAATGTGGACAATACGGGTGACGCAAAGCGCCGGGCCACGCGGGTGACAGCCGCGAGGGTGACGAGGAGAGGAAT
>OLWA01002099.1_pt1 | contig 18562 bp, 10 predicted proteins | sample 1673251 | NCBI WGS metagenome assembly OLWA01 (sample SAMEA3178937, study PRJEB25190) | human gut metagenome | biome: human gut; feature: human-associated habitat; material: faeces | place: Austria | collected 2013 | reverse complement strand
AATCCTGTGGGTGGTGACACCCGTACCGGTTCGATTCCGGTTACCAGCATGAAAACCCTTGCTAATAAGCAGGGGTTTTTCTTATATAGTGGGTTGAAACAGGATAGATTATATGATAGCATAGAGATATTCCGACTGAAAAGGAGTGGGCATATGAAATATATTGTGCTGGACTTGGAAATGAACGGTGTCCCGAAAGATAATAAAGAGGCTTTTGAAAGCAGCCATATGGAGATCATAGAGATTGGAGCGGTTGCGCTGGATGAGGACTATCGGGAGATAGATAGTTTCCTTACATATGTAAAGCCTAGGTTTAATGAGATTATAGAGCCAAGATATGAAGAGATGACGGGTATTTCCACCGCGATGGTGAAAGATGCACCGGGATTTGAAGTGGCTTTTGAACAGTTTTTTCGCTGGTGTATTGATTTAGACAAAGAGTATGAGATCATTACCTGGAGTTCCAATGATGAACTGCAGATTCGCCACGAAATGAAACAGAAAAAATATCAGATGAGTAATGAAGTAAAGCAGTTTATGAACGGCTGGAAGGACTTTCAGAAGATTATGGGAGAGATGCTTGGACTGGAGCGGGTATTGTCACTGGAAAAGGCCATTGAACTCATGGGATTAGACTTTCAGGGCAGGCAGCATGATGCCTTGAATGATGCTAGGAATACAGCAGAAATATATGCAGTTGTTTTTGATGATAAGCGAGACAAAGAGGCATTGAACCGGGTGAAAGAGGCATTGCATCCGAAAACAGAGGGGGCTTCCCTGGGAGAATTATTTGATTTTTCACAGTTTGTTCAGTCATAAGATGCACGTGACAGCATTGTGGCATCAAATGATTTATTTATTAGAATAAAAAACGCAGGATTCAAGTGAGTGGATCCTGCGTTTTTTGTATTGAAATTATATTTTAGTTTTTGTATTCTAAAGCAGCGCCTACAAATCCCTTAAACAGCGGATGTGGTTTGTTTGGACGAGATTTAAACTCCGGATGTGCCTGAGTAGCAACAAACCATGGGTGAGAAGGAATCTCACACATTTCTACGATACGGCCATCCGGTGAAAGTCCGCACAATGACATACCATGTTTTTCCAGATCGTCACGGTAGTAGTTGTTTACTTCATAACGATGACGGTGACGTTCATGGATGATCTCTTCACCATACAGTGTGTAAGCTTTACTGTCTTTATCCAAATGACAAGGATAAGAACCAAGGCGTAAGGTTCCGCCGATGTCTTCTACGCCATCCTGATCCGGCATCAGATGGATCACCGGATGTGTGGTGGATGGATCCAGCTCTGCGGAGTGTGCATCATTCCAGCCAATGACATTGCGGGCAAATTCTACAATGCTTAACTGCATGCCGAGACACAATCCCAAGAATGGAATGTTGTTTTCACGGGCATACTGAATAGCGTAAATCTTTCCGTCAATGCCTCGGTCACCGAAACCACCGGGAACAAGAACACCGCTTACACCTGCTAACTGTTCAGCCACATTTTCAGGTGTTACATTTTCGGAGTTGACCCATTTGATGTTAACCTGTGCATTGTGGGCAAAACCACCATGTTTCAAAGACTCGACGACACTGATATAAGCATCATGAAGAGCTGTATATTTACCAACTAACGCAACGGTCACTTCTTTGTCCAGGTGCTTGATAGATTCAACCATGTCTTCCCAGCCTTTGATATCCGGTTCAGGACAGTCTAACCGCAGACATTTACACACAGTCTGTGCAAGATTTTCCTTTTCCATGGCAAGAGGAACTTCGTATAAAGTTTCAACATCCAGATTCTGGATTACCTGGCTGTTTGGAACATTACAGAACAGGGAAATCTTGTCCCGGATAGCCTTGTCCAGAGGTATTTCAGTACGGCATACAACAATATCCGGCTGAATACCCATTCCCTGCAGCTCTTTTACGCTGGCCTGAGTTGGTTTGGATTTTAATTCCTGGGATGCTTTCAGATAAGGAACCAGTGTAACATGGATCAAAATCGCATTTTCATGTCCGACATCCAGCTGGAACTGACGGATTGCCTCCAAAAATGGCTGGCTTTCAATATCTCCGACGGTTCCACCTACCTCGATGATGGCAATCTGGGTTTCCTTGCATCCATCATTGCGGTAAAAACGGCTCTTAAGTTCATTTGTGATATGAGGGATAACCTGAACGGTTCCTCCACCATAATCGCCACGGCGTTCTTTGGAAAGAACAGACCAGTATACTTTTCCGGTGGTCACATTGCTCTGCTTTGTCAGGCTTTCGTCGATGAAACGTTCATAGTGTCCAAGGTCAAGGTCTGTTTCGGCTCCGTCATCTGTAACGAAGACCTCACCGTGCTGGATTGGGTTCATCGTACCCGGATCGATATTAATATAAGGGTCAAATTTCTGCATGGTCACTTTGTAACCGCGCATTTTCAAAAGACGACCCAGAGAGGCGGCAGTAATTCCTTTTCCAAGACCGGAAACAACACCGCCTGTAACAAATACATATTTTACAGCCATTTTTTATCCTCCATTTGCATATTTAAGTAGCATAGTAAAAAATAAACATATGGTATAAGTATAACCGTTTTACACGATTGTTTCAAGTGATTTTTGCCCCAAATTATCACAAACTATTCACATTCTTTCCATTGATTTATGGAGGGAAATCTTTTATACTAATAATATTATAAATACACTAAGCGAATGAGAGGTATTGCAGATGAATATGAACGAAAATAATAATCTCTCCAATCAGGATCCGAACCGCAAAAAGAGGAACCGGATCAATATCATTATCTGCATTGTGGCAGCCGTTTTTGCCATGAGTATGATCATGTTCCTGAATGCTGAGATACAGAGAAATACACAAAAAGAAATTACCTATACCAAGTTCATTGATATGATGAAAGAGGGAAAGGTAAAAAAAGTTACTTTTAAGAGCAATATGATCGTCATCGAGCCAAAAACAGAGCAGAAAGCGGCTATGTTTAAGGTGACTTATTATACAGGTTATGTAAATGATACTTCTCTGGTCCAGAATATGCTGGAGAAATATAATGTAGAATTTAGCGCAGAGATTGAGGATACCAGTTCGGGTATTTTAGATATTCTTTTGACTTATGTGCTGCCGATCGTTGTGCTGTGGGGGCTGTTCTGGTTTTTGATGCGTTCAGCCACCAAAGGCGGCGGCCTTATGGGCAGTGTCGGCAAGTCTAACGCCAACATGTATGTAGAGAAGAAAACCGGTGTTACTTTTGCAGATGTAGCAGGAGAAGAAGAGGCCAAAGAATCGCTGACAGAGTTGGTAGACTTTTTGAAAAATCCTGACAAGTATAAAAAAATCGGTGCCAGACTGCCCAAAGGTGCTCTGTTAGTAGGACCTCCGGGAACTGGTAAAACCCTGCTTGCCAAGGCTTTGGCGGGAGAGGCAGGAGTGCCGTTTTTCTCTTTGTCTGGCTCTGATTTTGTGGAAATGTTTGTAGGTGTAGGTGCCTCTCGTGTAAGAGATTTGTTCAAACAGGCTACTTCTATGGCACCATGTATTATATTTATTGATGAGATCGATGCCATTGGTAAAAGCCGTGACAGCCAGTATGGCGGTGGCAACGATGAAAGAGAGCAGACTTTGAACCAGCTTTTGTCCGAGATGGATGGATTTGATTCTTCCAAAGGTATTATTATCCTGGGAGCTACCAACCGTCCGGAGGTACTTGATAAGGCACTGCTTCGTCCGGGACGGTTTGACCGCCGTATCATCGTAGAGAAACCGGATCTGAAAGGCCGCGTGGATGTGCTTCGGGTGCACTCTCATGATGTGCTGATGGATGAGACGGTGGATTTGGAAGAGATCGCGCTGGCGACTTCCGGTGCCGTAGGTGCGGACCTTGCCAATATGGTAAATGAAGCAGCGATCATGGCAGTCAAAGACGGCAGACAGGTTGTGAGCCAGAAAGATCTGTTTGAGGCGGTAGAGGTTGTGCTGGCCGGAAAAGAGAAAAAAGACCGGATCCTGGGACAGGAAGAAAAAGAAATTGTTTCCTATCATGAAATCGGACATGCTCTGGTGGCTACTCTTTTGAAAAATACAGAACCGGTGCAGAAGATTACTATCGTTCCCCGTACTATGGGTGCCCTTGGTTATGTAATGCAGGTGCCGGAAGAAGAAAAGTATCTGATGAAAAAGGGAGAGTTGATCTCGGAGATCACTACCCTGTTAGGAGGCCGTGCAGCAGAAGAGATCAGTTTTGATGATGTGACAACCGGAGCTTCTAATGATATTGAAAAGGCAACATCCATTGCCAGATCCATGGTGACACAGTACGGAATGAGCGCGAAGTTTGGATTGATGGGACTGGAGACCATTCAGAACCGTTATCTGGACGGAAGAGCAGTTTTGAACTGTGGCGAAGAGACCGAGAGCCAGATTGACGGTGAGGTAATGAAGATCCTGGATCATTGCTATGAAGAAGCTAAGAAGATCATACGGGAACACCAGGAAGTGCTGAAAAAACTGGCAGCCCATTTGATTGAAAAAGAAACCATTACGGGTAAAGAATTTGTAGAGATTTTTGAAAATGAAACAGGCATCAAATTAAAGAAAAAAGATGCGGAAGGCAAGATCATAGAAGAACTGACGCAGGAGACTGAAACAGAGACGCCGGCAGCAGAAATAGATGCGGAAGACAGTGTAACAGTGGAGGAGAATGAATAATTTATGGCATATGAAGTATTGGTGCTGGATGTAGATGGAACATTGGTAAATTCCAAAAAAGAAATAACAAAAGCTACCAAAGAGGCGGTTATACAGTGCCAGCAAAACGGCATTAAAGTAGTGATCGCCTCGGGAAGATGTACAGAGGGAATACGACATCAGGCAGAGGAACTGGAACTTCAAAATTATGGCGGCTATATTCTTTCTTATAACGGAGGCAAGATCACCAACTTTGCTACCGGAGAGGTTGTGTACGATATTACCCTTCCTTCCGGCATGATCCATGAATTATATGATTATGCCATGGAAAAGCATACAGGATTGTTAAGTTATTATCATGGCTCTATCGTGGCAGACCGGGCAGATGATCCCTATATTCTCATGGATGCAAAAGCTTGTGATATTCCGATTTATGTGCCGGAAGATTTTCACAAAGATGTTCATTTTGAAGTGAACAAATGCATCCTTACCGGAGAGCCGGAGCTGCTTCGGAAACTGGAGCCGGAGGCCGCCCAAAAATATGAAGGTGTGCTGTCGGTATACCGGTCGGAGGAGTTTTATCTGGAAATGATGCCTTTGGGCGTGGATAAAGCATATGGTATATCCAAACTGCTGGGAAAACTGGGATTTTCCCGCAACCAGATGGTATGCTGCGGAGACGGTTTCAATGACCTTTCCATGATCGAGTATGCAGGCTTGGGAGTGGCTATGGGAAATGCTCACGAAGACATCCGGGCCAAAGCAGATTATGTTGCACCAACCTGTGATGAGGATGGTGTAGTAGATGTGATCCAGCGGTTTATCAAAGACTGGTGAAAGGAGAATATGGGTGTTTAATCTGGAAGAAGAATTAAAAAAATTACCAGCAAGACCAGGCGTTTATTTAATGCACGATGCAAAAGATGAGATCATCTATGTAGGAAAGGCGATCAGTCTGAAAAACAGAGTACGGCAGTACTTTCAAAAGAGCCGCCGTGTGACGCCTAAGATCCAGAGGATGATCGACCGGATTGCCTGGTTTGAGTATATTGTGACGGATTCAGAACTGGAAGCACTGGTGCTGGAAAGTAACCTCATCAAAGAGCACAGTCCACGGTACAATACCATGCTCAAAGATGGTAAGTCCTACCCATATCTGAAAGCAAATATCCAAGAAGCCTATCCAAGGCTTCTTTTTGCGCGTCAGATGAAACGGGATGGCAACAAATATTTTGGACCTTTTACCAGTGGTAAAGCAATCCGGGATACCATCGAATTGGTAAATAAAATATATCATTTACGGAACTGCCACCGGGTCCTGCCAAGGGACACCGGGAAAGAGCGGCCCTGCCTGTATCATCAGATCGGCCAGTGCCCGGCACCATGCCAGGGGTATATCAGTCAGGAAGCCTATGGAGAAAATTTTACCAAGGCACTGAAATTTCTCCAGGGGGATACCAAAGGTGTGTTAAAAGAACTGGAAGAAAAAATGCTGGAGGCCTCGGCAGCCATGAACTTTGAAGAGGCAGCCATGTACCGGGATCTTATGAACAGCGTCCAGGCGGTGACCCAGAAGCAGAAGATTACTTCCGATGACCAGCAGGACAGGGATCTGGTTGCCATGGCCAGAGGCGGCGACGAAGCGGTGGTTCAGGTGTTTTTTGTCCGTGGTGGCAAGATCATTGGCCGGGAACACTATTATCTTACAGGTGTAGAAGGAGAGCCGGATGCCTCTGTGTTGAGTGCTTTTATTAAACAGATGTATGCCGGAACGCCTTATATTCCCAAGGAAATCTGGTTGGAAGAGGAAGTAGAAGATGGAGAGAGTATCCTGGAATGGCTGTCGGAAAAGAGAGGCAGGCGGGTGTATTTTCGCACGCCGAAGCGGGGGCAAAAGGAAAAACTTCTGGAACTTGCCAAGCGGAATGCCTTTATGGTTCTGACCAAAGATGCAGAGAAACTGAAAGAGCAGCGGGCAAAGACTATTGGAGCCATGGAAGAGATCCGGGAATTACTGCAAATGCCACCCATCCGCCGGGTAGAGTCCTACGATATATCCAATATTAACGGGTTTGAAACAGTGGGATCCATGGTGGTGTTTGAAGATGGAAAACCCAAAAAGAATGACTACCGTAAATTCCGTATCCGGGAAGTCAGCGGCCCGGATGATTATGGTGCCATGGAGGAAATGCTCACCAGAAGGTTTGAACATAGCAGACGGGAAGGGTTGGAGGAAAATGATGCCTTCCGGATCCTGCCGGACATTTTGTTTATGGATGGTGGAAAAGGGCAGATCCATGTAGCTCAGCAAGTACTTGCCAGGCTGGATATGCATATTCCGGTGTGCGGTATGGTAAAAGACGACCATCACCGTACCAGAGGATTGTATTTTAACGACGAGGAGATTCCCATTGACACCCACGGCCAGGCATTTCGTCTGATCACCAGGATACAGGATGAAACCCACCGCTTTGCTATAGAGTACCACAAGCAGATACGGAGTAAAAAACAAGTTCATTCTATTTTGGATGATATACCGGGGATCGGACCGGCAAGACGCAAGGCTTTGATGCGGCAATTTCAGTCACTGGAAGATATAAAAAAAGCTGACCTGTCTGCTTTGCGGGCAGTACCGGGAATGAACGAAAAAGCGGCACGGTCCGTTATTGAATTTTTTGAAAAAAGGAAATAAATATATGCAGGATAAGAGAGAGTTTCTTCCCATTTCAAAGGAAGATATGAAACAAAGAGGCTGGCAGCAGTGTGATTTTGTGTTTGTCATCGGAGATGCCTATGTGGATCATGCATCCTTTGGCCCGGCGGTGATCAGCCGCCATCTGGAGGCCAATGGTTATAAGGTGGGGATCATATCCCAGCCGGACTGGAAAGATGATACCAGCATCCAGAAACTGGGAGAGCCAAGACTGGGATTTTTGGTGTGTGCCGGCAACATGGATTCCATGGTAAACCATTATACCGTGGCGAAGAAACACAGAAAAAAAGATGCCTATACGCCGGGGGGCGTCATGGGAAAAAGACCGGATTATGCTACGGTAGTGTATTGTAACCTGATCCGACGGACTTACAAAAAGACACCGATCATCATAGGAGGGATCGAGGCCAGCCTGCGGCGCATGGCCCACTATGACTACTGGTCGGACAAAGTAAAACGATCCATACTGATGGACTCCGGGGCAGATCTTTTGTCCTATGGAATGGGAGAACACAGTATCTTAGCAGTGGCAGAGGCGTTGGACAGCGGACTGGCGGTGGAAGACATTGTATTTATACCAGGAACGGTGTACAAGTGCAGGATGGAGAAGGTGTCCTGTTATGAACCAATCTGGCTTCCTTCTTATGAAGAAATCTGCGAAAGTAAGGAAAAGTACGCAGAGAGTTTCATGAAGCAGTATGAAAATACAGATCCGTTTACGGCAAAACCGCTAGTTGAGGTGTATCCAAACAAAATGGCAGTGGTGCAAAATCCACCGTCTATGCCTTTGACGACCCAGGAGATGGATGATATTTATGATTATCCTTATGTAGGAACTTATCATCCAAGTTATGAAAAACTGGGAGGAGTACCGGCTATTCAGGAGATCCAGTTTAGCCTTACCAGCTGCCGGGGATGTTACGGCGGCTGCAGTTTCTGCGCCCTGACTTTTCATCAGGGAAGAATTCTTCAGACCAGAAGTCATGAGTCTCTGATCGAAGAAGCTACCAGAATGACAAATGATCCTGAGTTCAAGGGTTATATTCACGATGTGGGTGGTCCCACAGCAGATTTCAGACAACCATCTTGTCAGAAACAGCTCACGAAAGGGGTATGCAAGAATAAGCAGTGTCTGTTTCCGAAGGTCTGCCCCAATGTAAAAGCAGACCACAGTGATTATGTGGCACTGCTGCGGAAATTGAAAAAACTGCCGGGAGTCAAAAAGGTATTTGTCCGATCTGGGATCCGTTTTGATTATGTAATGGCAGATGCAGATGATACTTTTTTGAAGGAACTTTGTAAAGACCATATCAGCGGCCAGCTGCGGGTGGCACCGGAACATGTGTCGGATGCAGTGCTTCAGGCCATGGGAAAACCGGAAAATGCTGTTTATGAAAAGTTTTTGAAACGCTACGAGCGGGTAAATAAACTTACCGGAAAGAAACAGTATGTGGTGCCGTATCTTATGTCCTCTCATCCCGGTTCAACCTTGAAAGAAGCGGTGGAGCTGGCAGAATACATCCGGGATCTGGGGTATATGCCGGAGCAGGTGCAGGACTTTTACCCGACACCGGCTACGATTTCTACCTGTATGTATTATACCGGCGTGGATCCCCGCACAGGCAAGAAAATCTATGTGCCAAAGAGCCCTCATGAAAAGGCAATGCAGCGGGCACTGATCCAGTACCGGGATCCGAAAAACTACGACCTGGTCAAGGAAGCACTTCTAAAGGCAGGGCGGAAAGACTTGATCGGTTTCGATGCCCACTGTCTTATCCCGCCACGGAAGATGGAGCATAAGAACCATCAGAGTCACCAGAGAAATTCCGGATCCAAAAACCGGGGCGGTGGAAGTAAGAAACGGCGCAGGTGAGGCGGTGACAAGGGTGGTATAGTTTTTGTGATTTATATAGAAAAGTCTGCGCTTCGTGGGTGCTTTCGCTATTAAGTGCATAGCGGTATGGGTGCTTATGCTGACGCATATACAAGCACCTCATACCGACGCACTTAAAACCCACTTCCCGCAAGACTTTTCTATGTGAATTACTGAAAATTAAAACCTTTGTCACCGTCTCACGGGCGGTTTGGTTATTACTCTTGAAAAGCTATCGGTATGAGGATGGAAAGGCGCTTTTGTTGCATCGAAAATAAGAACATGCTATGATTAATACAGGAAGTTTTATGTGGTTGTCTATGTGAATTATTGATGTTACTCATACATAGGCAAAATAAGAAGAGGAGGATTGATTGCAATGAAGGTATTCAAGGCGCATTATAATAGATGTTTACCATTACTCGTAACCGTTGCTTTGGTTTTGACATCAATAAATTTGCCGAATGATGTTTTAAATATTGAGGCTAAAACGGATGAGCAGGGAAGTAATGTTTCTTATGGACTTAGTAATCCTGTAGTTTGTGATGGAGTTTCGACTTGGGATTGTATATATTTTGGAAATTATTGGCAAAATGATACAAATGGTGATGGAAAGGCGGATCAGAATGATGAAAAGGAGCCAATTAAGTGGAGAGTGCTTTCTGTAGATGGGGATGATGCGTTTTTGTTGGCTGATCAATGTATGGAGTCTAACCATAGGTATAATCACTATAAACAGCCTGATATATGGGAAAATTCATGTATTAGAGAATATTTAAATTCTGAATTCTATCTGGAAGCTTTTAAACAAGAGGAAAGAGAAAATATAATAGCATCCACACTGGAAAATGGAGAATCTGATAATACACAGGATAAGGTTTTTTTAATATCAAAAAGTGATGTAACAAATGAAAAATATGGTTTTATAACAAGTACGGCAACGAATTCTAAGACACGTGTAGGAACGCCAACGAAGTATGCAGTAGATTTTAGAAAAGTAGGATGTTTTGAAGGAGCAACTTTTTGGTGGCTGAGATCTTCAGAAAATGAGTATGATTCTGCAGTATTAGATGAGTATATGTATAGAGTTGTAAATAACTTAGGTGCATGTAACCACATTAGTAATTACCTTGATTTAGGAGTTCGTCCAGCAGTGCATATAGATTTGTCCCATGATAATATTTGGACTTATGCAGGAAGTGTATCCAGTGAGGGAGTTATGCTTGACAAACAAATTGCAAAATATGCTAAAAAAATACCTAAACTGTCAGCAGATGATGCAAAACAATTTTTAGCTTTTGTGTATAACGATTCAAAATATGAAGAAGTTGATTTGACGAACGACAAATATTATAAACTTTTGACGGGGGATTTGTCATCATATAATGATGATGTAGATCAATTATTAGCTGATATTCATGCGTTATCAATGTTTATTCGTTCAAACATTGATAGTCAATTGTCACAAAGTGATAAGAATACAAAATATTTATCTGATAACTTAATTGAATACTTTAAGTCAGAATTAAATGGCATGAGTGAAGTTGATGACCAGGTTTTTAAAGAATACGAAAAAACATGGACAAAAAGATTAGAGAATGGTCTCATTGATATAATGTCGACAGAACTTGCAAAACACACTGGAATTGTTATTACAGAAGATATGTATGCAAACATTGAGTTGGGGATAGGTACATATAAGGATATCGCTAATATTGGAGATAAAACAACGACATATGTAAAAAGATTATGTGCTGGTGTACAGGGATTTTTCTTACCACTAGAAAAAGAAAAATTAGGAAGATACTCGTATTTTTCCTCATATCTGGATAATCGTGGAAGTTATTCTTCCAGTGATGATATAGTATTTGAAACCATAATGGATTACAATTTTTTGGCAGCAAAGGAAAATAGTTATAATTCTTCAGCCATTGATATGACAACATGGATAACAGGGAAAGATAGTTGGTCTAATCACCGTGAGGAATTGGATCAGTGGGCAGAGTACTTGTATCAGTTGGAATCTTTTGTAAAATCACTGTATAAAACTGAAGAGAAACCGGTAATACCAACAGCGACGCCAACAGTAAGCCCGACGGTGACGCCAACAGTGAGCCCGACAGCGACACCGACAGTAAGCCCAACAGTGAGCCCGACAGCGACGCCAACGGTGAGCCCAACAGCAACGCCGACAGTGAGCCCGACAGCAACGCCAACGGTGAGTCCAGCAGCAACGCCAACGGTAAGCCCGTCAGTAACCCCAACGGAAAAACCGAAGGTAACACCAATATCAGTCAATAGATTGGAAAGAGTTGTTGTGGGGACAGTAAAAAATATAAGGGGTAGGAAGGTTGTTGTAAAATGGAAAAATGTTGTTGGAATATCTGGCTATCAGATTCAGTATGCAACCAATAAGAAATATAAAAAGGCAAAAAAAACAGTCACTCAAAAAAAACAATATGTTATCAAAAAATTGAGAAAGAAAAAAACTTATTATATACGGGTTCGTGCCTACACTGTATATAATGGTAAAACAGTTTATGGTAGGTGGAGCAAAGTGAAAAAGGTAAAGATTAAAAAATAGCCATTTCCCTAGTCTTGCAAAAACAGATGAGGTAGAACCTTTTCCTTTGCACAATTCATGCTAAGTCAATTGTGGCACTTGCTGGCTTACAGAGTTTAAATAAAAAGGAAGTTTCATTCGTATGAGACTTATAACGCGAAGCGTTATCTCGTCTCCATACGGATAAACTTCCTTTTTTATTTTGACCTTTCTACCATCCAGCAACGCCACAAAGATTTCTTCCCGATTTTACATAGAGACGGTAGTGGATTTTACATGAAAAATTTAAGATAGGGTCTGTAGTCAAGAAAAAGGCATAAGAATAATTGTCACATCCGTGGCAGGAGAAAATGGAGGTAAACATGAAAAGAATGAACAAAGTAATTGCTTTTTCTGCACTGGCAGCCTTGACTTTAGGAGCAAATTCCATTCAGGCAGGAGCCTATGGCGAGACCACAGAAAAAAGCACATTGACCGCAGACACAAAAGGTGTGGCGGACTACCAGACATGGAAAGAAAACACATGGACCGGCAAGCAGTCCATTGATTCAGGAAAGATTGCCCTGACACCAGGTGCAACAGAGAAGGACTTAAATTTCTGCTGGTATTCCACAGACAAAGGAACACCACAGATCAAAGTGGGAAAGAAAGCAGATCTTTCAGACGGAAAAGTGTATACGGGAACTGTAACGGACATTAATCGCTCCAACAGCAGTACAAGTTACAAAGCATCCAATAAAGTATCTATCAAAGGAATTTTTGAGAAGAACTCAACCTACTATTACAGTTACACGATCGACGGAAAAACATGGAGCACACCGGCAAAATATGAGACAAAAGATGTTTCAAAATACAAGATTCTCCTGGTAGGAGATCCACAGGTAGGTGCTTCCGGATCCGAAGGACAGGGAACCATCGACGATGTCAACATTGCGGTAGATACATATAACTGGAATAAGACACTGGAGAAAGCCGAAGAAAAAGACGGCGATGCTAGTTTCATTCTGTCCGTTGGTGACCAGATCGATTATTCAGCTGAAGACAGTAAAGATACAAAAAATGTACGAGAAAGTGAGTATGCAGGATTTTTATATCCGTCCATTCTCCGTAACCTGCCACTGGCAACATCCATTGGTAACCACGAGAGCAAAGGAACGGATTATAAATTCCACTACAACAATCCAAACACAGAGGATAACCTGGGAGCAACCCAGTCAGGAAGTGATTATTATTTTTCTTACGGAAATGTACTCTACATTATCCTGAACAGCAACAACCGAAATGCAGCAGAGCACAGCCAGCTGATGGAAAAGGCTATTAAGAGCCATCCGGATGCAAAATGGAAAGTGGTAGCATTCCACCACGACATTTACGGTTCCGGACAGCCTCACTCGGATTTTGACGGAGCAAACCTTCGTACGATCTTTGCACCATTGATGGACAAATATGACATTGATGTATGTCTTACCGGTCATGACCACAGTTATGCAAGAACTTACCAGATCATCGATGGAACAGCCATTGATTATGGTGAAAAAGAAGCAGTAGATCCGGAAGGAACTTTGTATATTGCGGCTGGTTCCGCCAGTGGTTCCAAGTTCTACAACCTGGCAACACAGAAGCAGTACTACATTGCAGAGCGTTCCAACAACCAGCTGCCAACCTACTCCACCATTGATTTTACAGATTCACAGTTTACCATCAAAACATATGATTATGAAGGAAACGAGTATGCAAAACCTTTCAGCATCAAAAAGAATGGTAAAGAGACAGCGGCGGATCTGATCAAAAAGGCAAAAGGACTTAGCAGCAGCGTATATTCTGAGGAGTCATTGAAAAAAGTACAGGAAGCGGTAGATGCACTGAATGCTATTATCGCAAGTACGTCACAGGATAAAGGAGCCGCTAAATTGTCTGCCATCTATGACAAGACAAACAACGGTGACAACGACAAAGATCCACTGAACTACTATGGATATGCACAGGGTGAATATGCATCCCGCCTTGGCGAAACAAAGACAACCACACTGCGTCCGGGATTCTCAAGTCTCCTTGACCGCACTTCACTGCCGGATCTGACCACAACAATCCAGGCAGCAAAATACGATGCAGCTTACAACGCTTTGAAGACAGCTATCGCCAATGTACAGTACAAGGTAGTCAGTTCCTTTGAAGGAGATGATCTGGATCTCAGTGATGACACAACACCGACTACGGTTGTTAAGAAAACCGCAGCGAAAAAGGTAACTCTGACAATTAAGAAGGGCAAAAAAGCGCTGGCCGGCAAAACAATCAAACTGAAGAAGGGCAAAGGATTCAAGATCAAGGCCACTAAGAAAAACACAACCAAGAAGATCACTTACAAGTCATCCAACAAAAAAGCAGTAAAAGTCAGTGCAAGCGGTAAAGTAACCGTGCTGAAATATGCTAAGAAGAAAGTGACCATCACTGTAAAAGTGGGAACTGTAAAGAAAACATTTTCAGTGAAAGTGATCAAGTAAGGACGGATCAGACATGGATAAGAATAAGGGAAGAAGAGTCAGAGAAGTAGTGTTTACGGCAGCAGGATTCGTGATCTTGATGGCAATCATCTGGTACATCAGCGGTTCCGTCAAGAAAACGCCTCTGCTCAGTGAAGATGGCATGGAATATGTCAAAGGAACGGTAACAGAAATCATAAAAGGCAACAAAGGAAATGGCAGCAGTTCGGCAGCCGGTATGGCAGGAAGCCAGGATGTTAAGGTGAAGATCACATCGGGATCCTATAAAGGAAAGATTGTGGAAGCCAACAACTTAAACGGCTATCTGTATGGTGCCAATTGTCAGGTAGGAACCAGGGTGATCCTTCAAGTCAGTGCTTATGAAGGAAATCTGACAGCCAATGTGTACAACTATGATCGTGAATATGGATTGTATGCACTGATCGGATTGTTTCTCATTGTGCTGTGCCTCATTGGAGGCCGGCGGGGGATTTACTCAGCCATCGCATTGATATTTACATTTATATGTATCATCGGCCTGTACCTGCCACTTCTCTACAAAGGGGCCAGTCCTTTTCCGGTAACGGTGCTGACGGTGTGCCTGATCACCATTGTATCCCTGCTTTTGATCGGAGGATATACAAGAAAAACGGTATGTGCGGCGGCAGGAACCATTATGGGAGTAGCAGTATCCGGATGTATCGCCATGGTATTCGGAAAGATCACACATATTTCCGGCTACAACACAGAGGACATTGAAAACCTGGTATATGTAGCGCAAAACTGTAAGCTTCAGATCGGAGATCTTTTGTATGCCGGAATTTTGATCGCATCTTTAGGAGCGGTGATGGATGTGGCAATGTCTATATCCAGTACACTGCAGGAGATCCAGGATCAGAACCCTGGAATCAGCAAAAAGAAGTTGTTCCGATCCGGAATCCATGTAGGAAAAGATATGATGGGTACCATGTCCAACACATTGATTCTTGCCTTTACCGGCAGTTCCTTAAACACAATGATTATGATTTATGCTTATGCTTATCCATATAATCAGATGATCAACATGTATTCATTAGGAATAGAAATTCTAAGAGGTATATCGGGAACCATAGGAATTATCCTGGCGGTGCCATTCGTATCGTTTATCGGTTCCTTGTATTTAAAACCAAGTCAAACCATTAAGGAGGAAGAATCATTATGAAACTTAAGAAATTAATTGCAGCAACTATTGCCACTGCTATGGCATTTTCGGTAGCACCTGTTACCGTACCAAATCAGGCGAAAGCCGCAACCGCAACCATTACATTATCCGGATCTACATCCGTATCACCACTGGCTCAGCAGCTGGCAAAACAGTATGCAAAAGAGACAAAAGGAGTAAAAATCAACTTTACTAATATTACAGGATCCGGCTCAGGAATCGCAGACGCCATGAACGGCAAAGTAGATATCGGAATGTCTTCTCGTGCACTGAAAGCAGATGAGGCAAAGGTGTTAAATGCCAATGTGATCTGTAACGACGGAATCGCTATCGTAGTAAATAAGAGCAATCCGGTATCAAATATCTCACCGGAGCAGTTATTTGATCTGTATGCAAAGAAAACAACAAACTGGAAAGACATTGTATCTTCTTATAACAGAGCAGTTGCTGTATACGGAAGAGAGTCCGGATCCGGCACAAGAAGTTGTTTTGAAGATGTATTGAAAAATGATTTCTCAAAAGATATTGCTAAGAACTACGGCAAACTGGATGCAGAGATCTCTACTACCGGTGCTATGCAGACTTCTGTAAAAACAAACCCGGGAGCCATCGGTTATATGTCTTTGGGGGACCTGGACGAATCCCAGGTAAAAGCTGTTAAGTTTAACGGTGTCGCTGCTACCACAGCCAATGTAGCAAACGGTACATACAAAATGAGCCGTCCATTCGTACTTGCTACCAAAGGACAGGCAACCGGAGCAACTGCTTCTTTCATCAACTGGATTAAGACAAGTGCCAATGCGAAGAAGATCATCTCTAAGATGGGATTTGTAAATCTTGCAGAAGTAAAAATCGTTCCTAGAAAAATTACTTTGAATGTGAAAAAGAAAATTACTTTGAAAAAAGGCAAGAAAAAAACAATCAAATATACTGTTTACCCTGCAAATGCTGTAAACAAAAAAGTAAAATTCAAATCTTCTAATAAAAAAGTAGCCACTGTTTCTTCTAAAGGTGTGATCAAAGCAAAGAAAAAAGGTAAAGCAACCATCACCATCACAACGGTTGAGGGAAATGTAAAAGCTAAGATCAAAGTTACTGTAAAGAAGAGTTCTAAGAAGAAATAAGGGACGAGAGTCATCACTGCGGTGATATACAAAGACAAGGTGCTGTGCTTTGCGAATCCTGGAGGGATCTCGGAAAAGGCGGCACCTTTTTATTTCATGATTCAGGAGAAGAAGGAGAGATACATGAAAGCACGAAAAAAATTATCAGACCTGGTATTTCGATATATTGTGTTCCTTTTTACCATTGTGACCGTCATTGCGGTTATTATGATCGGTGTGTATATGTTCCGGTCCGGGGGACCAAGTATTGCCAAAGTCGGTATTAAAAATTTCCTGTTTGGGAAAACATGGGATACATCTGTAGAACCAGCAAAATACGGGATTTTTTCATTCCTGTCTGCCTCGGTTATTTCTATGCTGGGAACGGTTATTGTAACGGTGCCGGTGTCAATTCTGGCGGCGGTGGGTATGAGCCATTTTATACCAAGACCCATTGCTTCGGTGCTTAGGACCGTGATCAGTATGCTGGCAGGTATACCATCGGTTATTTATGGCTTTCTGGGAATGATTTTGCTAGTCCCTTTTGTGCAGGAACTGTTCAAACTGCCGGCGGGGCTGACGCTTTTATCCGCTATTGTCGTGCTGGTGGTTATGACGCTGCCTACCATTATATCGGTTAGTGAATCCAGCATCACTGCGGTTCCAAAGGACTATATGGAGGCGTCTTTAGCACTGGGAGTGAACAAAGATTATACCATCCTGCATATTATTATTCCGGCAGCAAAATCAGGCATTTTATCGGCCATCCTTTTGGGTCTGGGACGAGCCGTAGGAGAAACTATGGCGGTGATCATGGTAGCAGGAAATGTGGCACAGATGCCAAAACTTCTGGAACCGGTCCGTTTTCTGACCACAGCCATTGTAACGGAAATGGCCTATGCCAGCCAGGAAACATCCGGCGTACTGATGGGAATTGGCCTGGTGTTGTTTGTATTTATTGTTGTGATCAATGGTTTGTTCTATGTACTGATCAAACGGACAGCCATTGGAAAGCATTAGGAAAGGAGGCGCCACAATGGAATTAAAAAGTAAAATCCGCATTCGGTTTATCTTGTTCCGGGCACTGGTGATCCTTTTGACCGTGGCCGTGGCAGGACTGGCAGCAGGCCTGATCGGATATATATTAAAAAAAGGTCTTCCTTATGTATCCTGGGAATTTCTTACTACAGAGCCGGATATTCTGATGGATACTTACGGTATCAAACCCATGATCATCAACACGATTTACACGGTAGTTCTTACTCTGCTCTTTTGTATTCCGCTGGGAATCGGTTCAGCTATCTATCTGGCGGAGTATGCCAAACAGGGAAAAATTGTTTCTGCCATTCGTTTTGCCATAGAAATCCTGGCGGGAATCCCATCCATTGTATATGGTTTGTTTGGACTGGATTTTTTTGTGCGAAAAATGTCCATCGGAGATTACGCCGGTTCTATGTTAGCCGCTTCGCTGACCTTGACCCTTATCGTTCTTCCTACTATGATCCGGACCACAGAAGAATCGCTGCTAGCTGTGAGTTCTTCTTACCGGGAGGCAGCGGCAGCCATGGGTCTGTCAAAATTTTACACCATCCGCAAAGTGATCCTGCCTTGTGCCATCTCAGGAATCGTAGTGGCCATTATTCTCAGTATCGGACGAATGATCAGCGAATCCGCAGCCCTTTTGTACACGGCGGGTATTGCGCAGGACCTGCCAACCTCGGTTCTGTCCCATGTGAAGGAGCCGGGAGCCACTATGACGGTACAGTTGTATCTGTATGCCACCGAAGGAGGGGCACCGGAATGGGTGCCGTACGCCATGGCAGCCGTGTTGATGCTCAACACGGTTTCTTTTTCATCCAGCAGGACAAGGCCTTCCTGCATGTTGCCGATGATCTGGTTGAATTCGTCCGTGCGCTGGCGCATGACGCG
>OLWA01002096.1_pt1 | contig 18600 bp, 12 predicted proteins | sample 1673251 | NCBI WGS metagenome assembly OLWA01 (sample SAMEA3178937, study PRJEB25190) | human gut metagenome | biome: human gut; feature: human-associated habitat; material: faeces | place: Austria | collected 2013 | reverse complement strand
TCCCGCACGCCATCGAATTTCTGAACCGCCGTTACGAGGATATTTTTCCGATTCTATCCTCTTACCCCGAACTCGAAAACTACCTCTCGCCCTTTATGGACGCATGGCTCGGAGGGGCGGCGGAGCAGTTGCAAGGCCAGATCGCATCGGCGAAAATCCCGCTCTCGCGTATGATTTCGCCGCAGCTCTACTGGGTCATGTCCGACAGTGAATTTACCCTCGACATCAACAACCCGCAGGAGCCGAAAATCCTCTGCGTCGGAAACAACCCCGACCGGCAGAACATTTACGGCGCGGCACTCGGCCTGTATAACTCACGTATCGTCAAACTCGTCAATAAGAAAGGTAAACTCAAATCCTCGATTATCATCGACGAGCTGCCGACCATCTATTTCAAGGGGCTGGATAACCTGATCGCAACGGCCCGCAGCAACAAGGTTGCTGTATTGCTGGGCTTTCAGGATTTCTCCCAGCTCGTCCGCGACTACGGTGATAAAGAGGCCAAAGTCGTGATGAATACTGTCGGCAATATCTTCTCCGGTCAGGTGGTAGGCGAAACGGCCAAGACGCTCTCCGAACGTTTCGGAAAGGTCTTGCAGAGGCGGCAGAGCATCACGATCAACCGCAACGACAAGTCCACATCCATCAATACCCAGATGGATTCGCTCATCCCGCCCTCGAAGATTTCGGGATTGACGCAGGGGATGTTCGTCGGCTCCGTGGCCGATACGTTCGACGAACGCATCGAGCAGAAGATTTTCCACTGCGAAATCGTCGTGGACGCCGAAAAGGTCAAGCAGGAGGAGAAAGCCTACAAGAAGATTCCCGTCATTACCGATTTCACAGACGAGGAAGGCAACGACCGCATGAAAGAGATGATACAGGAAAACTACAATCGGATCAAAGCCGACGTGAAACGGATTGTCGCTGACGAATTGCAGCGCATACAGAACGATCCGGCATTAGCACATCTGTTACAACAGAAATAGCCTGAACTGAAAAACGGAGGGTTGTCGATTATTCGTTACCCTCCGTTTCTTTTTGCAGTTTGGCAATAGCCGCCTTCGCGTTGTCCTGAAAGAATTGTCGCCACTGCTTGTCGTTTTTCAACGTGATATGCCATTCATCCTCCAACACGCTTATCGCCTGTTTGCGGATTTCCACCAATTCGTTTTCCGTCGGGAACCTGCCGGAATACTCCCGATATTCCCGAATATACGAGCGGATATAATCCCGCAGTAACATCTTCTCGTAGCTATCGAGGCGGGAAAAACGCCTGCTTTCCGAAAAGACAGGCATGTCGTCTATGTTCGCGTCGTCGAAAATATATCCGTCGTCATAGTGCATGGCTATACCTCCTCCTTTTGGGAATTATCGTGTTGCAGGCGGAAGAACTCCTTTTGCCGCTCGATCTCTTCGCGCAACTCCTTCTCGGTTGGCATATAGAGCATGTATTTCGAGGCGAACAATCTATCGTTGTCATGCAGCACGGAGTAGCGGGCGATGTCCTCGTCGGTTTCCGAACAAAGGACAATGCCGATAGTGGGGTTATCGCCCTCGCCGCGCACCCGCTCGTCGTACATCCTGACGTACATATCCATCTGTCCCACGTCTTGGTGCGTGATGGTCGTCGTTTTGAGGTCGATCAGCACGAATGATTTAAGGATATAGTTGTAGAAAACGAGGTCGATGAAATAATCCTTCTTCTCGGTGCGGATCAATTTCTGACGCGCCACGAACGAGAACCCCTTGCCCAGTTCGAGCAGGAATTTTTGCAGGTTGCCGATAATCGCACCTTCCAGCTCCGTTTCCGAAAAATCGCTGTTGGGCGTAAGACCGATGAACTCCGCGACGGTCGGGTTCTTGATGAACTCCATCCGGTCTTGTTCGAAGGGTTTGGTCAGCGTCCGCATTTCAGCGGTTACATTGTCCTTGTGTTGCGAGAGCAGCAACCGTTCGTAATACTGCGACCCTATATTGCGGTCGAGCGTGCGGTAGCTCCACATCTGCTCGGCAGCCTCTTTCAAATACCATGCACGGGCATCGGTGTTGGAGACCTGCATTAAACGCTTGTAGTGCGACCATGTCAAAATTCGCCACGGTGTAGCGAATATCTCGGGAAAAGTCTGATAAAATTGACGATAATAGTATAACGAGCCGACGGAAAACCCTTTGCCGAACTCCGTTGTAAGCTCTTTCGATAGCGATTTCAACAATTGCGCACCGTAATCGGCACGGTCTTTTCCCTGCTGTTCCTGCTCTACGATGCGCTTGCCCATCTGCCAATAGGCTTCGACCATCGCCGAATTGATGGCGGTGTATGCCTTTTGGCGGGCTTGCGTTACGATTCGTTTGATTTCCTGAATAAAATCGGAATTATATAAAGACGTCGTATTTTCTATTTTCATTGATAAAGAATAATTTATAGTACAAAGGTATAAAAATAAACGGAAGGACACAGATAGTCCTCCCGTTTATTTACCGCCTCGTCCTCTCTTTGGCGTCGTCGCGCTGCATTCGCAGGTTCAGACGCTCGCGCATCTTGTCGAGAAAATAGGTGCGGCTCTCGCTCTTGCGGCGTTTCATGTCCGTATAGGCGTTATAGCAATGGCTGTCTTTGATTTCCAAACCGAGTTGCGAGCCGAAAAACGCCGTCAGCTCCTTGATGTCGTTCTGCCCGTCGTTGATACAGCCTATCTCGTCGAGGGCATAGATGATCTCGACCAACTCGACGAGGCTGCCAGTCCAGCGGAAAGGCGAGGGAGAATTATCGGAAGGGATGGAGGATAGTGGCGGCACTTGGGTCTGGACGTATTTCAGCATCCGGCGCACAAAGGACAGGGCTTTGCGGATATGGTTCACGCAGGAAGATTCCGCCGTGTGCATCTTCTCGTGCAGGCTGCCTAATTCCGTTTCGATATAGGCGAGTGTGAATACAAGGTGATGCCGTTCGGATGGCGGGGCGCAGCATACAGCGCAAACCTCTTTGATGAACTCGTTATATACCGATGTCGTTATTGCGCGACTGTCGGCTCCGTCATTCACGAGACGGAAAAATTCATTGTTCGTGAGTATTAGAAAATCCATTTTCTTGCTGTTTGGGGTTGTTGTACTTCATGTTAATTCGTGTGCGCACGCTTAACCTAAGGACAAACCCCGTTCCTGCGGAATGGATTTTACCGGGTTCGTAATCTATTCGGTTGATTATCTGGAATCTATTTTTTGAAAATAATTCCGCACCCATTGCCGATACAATGGAAAATTGTAAAATCTCCTTACACGGTGTAAGGGTATCTTACAGGATCATAACCCTTTACGTCGATATATCCGGCATACCGTATCGGGCGACAAAAGGTGTTGGCCGTGTATGTCCCAATCGTCAGTACGGAACAGCCCGGAGAACGCGATGCCGCCCTTTTGCTCCTCCTTCAATTCATACACGACCCATTCATCCACCAAATGATACAGCAGCAGACCTCCGATAAAATCCGATGTCTCGGAAGTGGCATTGACCGTATAGGTCGTATCGGATGAATCCCGACGTTCGGTCAATAGAGAGATCAACGGACTGTTCCGGTGCAGGGGCAAATCCGCGCGTTCCCGAAACGCATCGGGACTGTATTTGTGCGGTGATAGTCGTCGGCCTTGCAGTGTATCGGCAGGGAGCAGATACCCGTCGGCAGATAAGATTTCATTCGACCTCCTGTTTTCGATATAAACGCAACTATTGTCAAGAATGTTCCAAGAGGCCAAAAAAGTAGCGTGGTACTCACGCTACTCAAACAAAGGCTCTGGTATGCCTAAACAGGATAACGTAAGCCCACGCTATGTAAAGACATAGCATAAGCATTACGCAATCGGCTCCTGTTACGAAAATTTACCAGATTTTTGTTTGAAACGTCTTGCGAACTTATGTATATATCATGACGGAAAACCCCGTTTCCCGTTATGTCGTTTTATTTTCGATTTCAAAGATACATCTTTCCCTCCAATCTATCTAAAAAACTACTATTTTTCCGTATTGATACCATACTTTTTCATCTTCTCGTAGAGCGTCGGGCGGCTGATACGCAGCAATTCGGCGGCCAATGCCTTGTTGTATTTCGCGGCTTCCAACGCCTTGACAATCCGTGTTCGCTCTTCCTGCTCGACCTTCAACGCATAACTTTCCATGCCGCGCGTCGCGGGTAAAACCAAATCAGCCTCGTCTATCGTTCCGGTCGTCGAAAGCAGGGCTGCACTACGAACCGTGTTGCGCAGTTCCCGCACGTTGCCCGGCCAGCCGTAGTCCTTTAACCGTTTGACGGCGGAAGGAGTAAATCCCGTTATTCGTCTGTTGTTCTGTTCGCAGAACTGTGTGAGGAAAAACTCGGCCAACGGCAGAATGTCGTCCGCACATTCCCGAAGGGGCGGCAACTCGATTGTAAACTCGTTCAGGCGGTGGTACAAATCCTCCCGGAAACGTCCTTCGGCGATAGCCCGCTCTATATTCTCGTTCGTGGCGGCCACGATACGCACGTCGCAGGCATATTCCCGCCTGCCGCCGATAGGCCGGTAGCGGCGTTCCTGCAATACACGGAGCAGATTCGTCTGTACCTCGTAGGGCAAATTGCCCACCTCGTCGAGAAACAGCGTCCCGCCATCCGCCGCATGGAATACTCCCGTCTTGTCGGCGACGGCTCCCGTGAACGCACCTTTGGCATATCCGAAAAATTCCGCTGCGGCCAGCTCCTTCGGGATGGCTCCGCAATCGACGGGCACGAACGGTCTACCGTCGCGTGCACTCGTGCGGTGGATCAGGTCGGCAACCAGCTCTTTCCCCGAACCGTTTTCACCACGAATCAACACGGACATATCGGTTACGGCGACCAGCCGCGCACGACGTTCCACCTCCCGAATCGGAGGACTTACCCTTTGCAGTATGTCCGTCTGCTTACATTTCGTCTTTCGGATACGGAGTAAAATATCGTTCAGTTTCGAATAGAGCGTTTCGGGGTGGATCGGTTTGGGGAGATAGTCTTCCGCACCCGCTTTCATCGCACGGATGGCGGACGATACCTCCGCGTGCTGCGTCATAATGATAAGCGGAATCCGGCATTTGTTCTTCTTCATCCACTCCAACAATTCGATTCCGTCGCCGTCGGGTAACCGCAAATCCGACAGAATCATATCGACTTCTTCGTTCGCTATGATCCGGCGGGCGTTCGCGGCGGTTATGGCGCACCTTACCTGCAACCGTTCCCGTTCCAGCCAATTTTTCAACGCACGGGCAAGCACGACATCATCCTCGACAATCAATATACGGATCATATCCGCACCTCCTTCGCTCGTTCGGCAGCCTGCTCCGCCAATCGTTTCCCTGCGGCGAGAACGCATTCTCCGGCAGCACGTATCGTATCTTCCGTCGTCTCTTCATCGGATAAAAGTTGCCGAAACGCTTTCAGCGGAGTTTCGATACGCAACAGTTCCCATAAGGAGAGCAGGTGATGGGTAAGAGCGACAAGCGTCGGCCTGTTATTGTTATGCAACGCCTTGGAAAAAGCGGTCATATTCGTCTCGGTTTCCTGCGCCAGCAGACATAACATTTCGGCATCGTTCCGCTCACCGTTGAGCAGTACGGAGAAGTCGGGAGAGATGTCCCCTTGTTGCCTCCGTGTGTCGATACAGCTCCTTACGGCGGCAAACAATTCGTCGCGGGAGAACGGTTTGTGAATACTCCCCGCAAATCCCGCTTTCGTAAACTCTTCGGCATCGCATTCTGCACGGGCGGTCATTGCCAGCACAGGAACTTCTCGCGCTTCTGCAAGGTTCGAAGTACGCAACAATTCCAACAACTCGAATCCGGTTACATCCGACATAACAATATCCGTAACTACTAAATCGTAATCAACGGTACGAATGCGCTCCAACAATTCCCGAGCATTACGGCAGCAGTCGGCGTAAACCGAGTGGCGTGAGAACATCTCCACGGTCATTGCGAGCAATACGGGGTCGTTATCGACGACCGCCACCCGCAAATCGGGCGGAAGTATTATATTGGGAACTTCGTTATCGGCTTGCAGTGTCTTTTCTTCGGTATATAACGGCAGGGGTAGAGTAACGGCAAATGAACTTCCTTCACCGGGGACGCTGCGTACCCGGATTTTCCCGTGCAGCAATTCGACCAGAGCCAGTGCTATGGAAAGACCCAGTCCGAAGCCCTCCGGCATGTCGGTCTTATCCAACCGCTCGAACGGGCGGAAAATGCGGCGTTGCTGTTCGTCGGTCAGACCCGCTCCCGTGTCGGCAACTTCGACCGTCAGTTCATCGGAACGATAGGCGATATACAGAGAAATCGAGCCGTGTGCGGTAAACTTCACGGCATTGGAGAGCAGATTTCCGATAATCCGTAAAATACGGCTGCGGTCGCCCAATGTTACTACATCGTCGCCTGCATAGGCGGCATGAAACTCCAAACCTTTGGCGGCAGCTTGTTGTGCATATTCTGCCGCAAGCGTATCCGTCAGTCTCTTTACGCGGAACGGTGCGGCATCGGGCTGCTCTTTTCCCGCATCCAAACGGTAGTAGTCGAGCAGCGTATTGAGCAACGTCAGCATCCGTTCCGAAGATTCCTTGATCGCCGCACAATAACGCAATCGGGATTCCTTGCGTCGTGCATCGGGTAGCAAGTCTGCATAACCGCAGATTGCCGACAACGGTAGTCGCAGGTCGTGGCTGACGGTCATCATCATCTTTTTGCGGACGGCAAGCAGTTCGGCATTGCGGCGATGGCTCTTTTCCAGCCGGAGACGAGTGCGTTGCCGGGCACGGATGTCCCGGTGAAGCAGGATATAAAACAGCACGGCGCAAAGTAGGGCGACAATACTTAATAGGGAAACGGTCTGAAAAGCGCGTTTGTGCCCGAACAACTCGTGCGCCAATGCCTCTTCGCGGATACGGCGGTCGGCTTCGCCGAATTCGGAGATTAGGCGTCCGAGCTGTCGGTTCAGAATTGCATTGCGGCGGGTCAGACTATCGACGTGGGCGACAAGACGTGTTGTATTCTCCGCGTGGTTGCGGGCAACTTCATCGGCCAAAGCGCGGAGCAATCCGGTCTGTCGGCTTTGAATGTGCCGAAGAAGCGTGTCGTTTTTCCGGTCGGTCTCCTCCCTTGCCCGTTTTTTGTTACGGAACACTCCTTTGACACCGCCCGTCTTGCGGCGTTCCTCCTCGATGTTTTCTTGTAATTGTGTCGAAAGGATGGCATTTTGCTGCGTGGTCTGGCGGATAACGGAAGGAATACGCTCCTGCACGAGACGGTTATGTTCCCGTAATGCTCGTATGTCCTCCACAACGGCTAACAGGTGTTTCTCCTTCTGGTTGAGCAGGCGGGAGATACGTTCGACACGCCTGCTTTGCACAGAATCGCCGAGATGTAACCGCAGGTTATCAAGAGCGATGCCTACCGAATCCGATTTGATTCGATAGGCATCCATGTCCGATGTCTCCCAAGCGACGGATTGTTCACCCTGAAATGCTAAATCCAACAGGTCGAGCAATATGCGTTCTGTCTCGGCACGTTGCTCGACCAGTTCTTCGATACGATGGACTGTTTTTCCCGCTTTCTTACGCTCATAAACTAATAGTGTCAGGACTACACCAAACAGCATAACAAGCAAGATATAGCCCGTTATTAGTTTCAATTTGAGGGAGCGTAAAGAAGTATACATAAATTTTAGGATGCGAGAACTGGGTAATTATTAGGGAGATTTTTTATCCAATCGAAAATTACTCGGCGAGTACCCTGTATGATCTTTGAAAAACTTTCCGAAAAAGGATTGACTCGGGAAATTCAAATCAGTCGCAATTTGTTGAACTGACATATCGCTGTGTCGCAATAGGAACATCGCATCAGAAATAATGAAATCGTCAATCCATTTTTTTGCGGATTTTCCGGTAGCGGCTCGCACGAGCGTTGTTAGATATTTAGGGGTCAAGCATAATCGTTCGGCATAGAAGTCAATACGGCGAGAAGTTTTGTAATGTTTTGCGAGTAAATCTATAAAACGGAAAAAATATTCTTCTCGACGATTCAGAATGCTCACTTTCTCTTCTTGTAAGGATACGGCACGTTGTAACTGATTTCCTATGACATACAAGAACATGGTTATCCCATTGCGAATGGCTTCGTCATTAAACTCTGAATCGCCATTATGGGATGCGACCCATTGTATTGTTTGCATCATAGCGAGAGTTTGACAGTATTGTTCGGATTCCATTTTACACACGGGATGCCGCATGACATGAACCAACAAAGATGTCGAGCAAAGCATCGGTAATGTATTTCGATTCAGGTATCCTGCACGCAGGAAAAGACCTCTTGCCGAAAAAGCATGACACCGATGTATAATCATACGGGACATCGGTGTCGCAAGTAATAAATCCCCTGCGGCGATACGGAATACTTTCTCGCCGATATTCAATATACATTCTCCTTCAGTGCAGATAATCAGGCAACATCCATCCATACGAAATGGTCGTCCCATTAAACTCTGAATAGACATTTCATCCATATCCACCAAAATACATCCGTTCTGTCGCATATTCTTCGTGGCTCCGAGATGTATGAGTAAATCGTTGAATGCAAAGTCGAGCATAATTGTTATTCTTAAATTATCCGAAATATATGGGAGACGATTCTTTGGCGATAATTCTATAATACCTCCATTTTTGCCGTTATAAACTTTTTCCTCTATTTTAACAAGCCATATTGTTACATGCTCTAATTACTTGTCCGCTTATTATACTAAAAATAATGCTCGTGGTAAACTTCGAAGTAAATGATGCCACTATCAGGATAAATGTATATTTTATCTTCTCGCGCCAGCCATCCGATTGCACTTGCTAATTCTAAAGGTTTTAACCTTGTACCCTTCAATAGTTCTTCCCATGATAATTTACTATTATGTAATGCATTCCATACGATACCTGCATTCTTGCCTATTAAATTTTTATCCCAATCCATAATTATTTGTCGTTTTTAGTTTACAATTATTTTTCATCGAGATAAGATTATACAAGTCATTTTTTGAAAAGACTCGAATGTACCTCGATGTCGATCATCAGTTAATTTTTCCAACTGTTTTTTGATATTCCAGCCATCTCAAATAGCAGCCGATCCGAGCCTCTACCTGCGTTTGCCGGGCTTGTAGCCACATGGTCTGTGCTTCCAGATAGTCGGACAGCGTTTCCATGCCCTTCTCATATTGCAGACGGCTCGTGCGCAAGTTCTCCTCCGCCGAGATGACGGACGACTCGGCCAGCGTCTTTTCAAGAAATGCCTCGTCGAGGTTGTTGAACGATTGGGTCATTTCAAGCGTAAGTCGTTCGTTCGTGTCTTCTCGTTCGGCTTGAACCTGTGCATATTGTGCCTTGGCGGACTTTATCTTGTTGATACGATTCCCGAAATTGAAAATAGGCACGGATACCTGAACGCCGACGAGAAAGTTCCAACTGTCGATCAATTTCCGTCCGTTCAGCTCGACACCGTTCAAATAACCGTATTGACCGACCAGACCGACTTGCGGCAGACTTTCGCTTCTGGCCACAGCGACTTTCTGTCTCGCCAGTTCACTCTGCTGTTCGAGCATCAAATATTCGGGACGATTGGATATGTCGTCGCTGCGTGTATCGACCGAACTGAAGTCGGGCAACTGGTTATCCGTTTCTATCTTTTCGGTCAGGGAGCGACCGATGTAATGGCACAAATTCATCATGGCAAGGCGATGCCCGTTTTCCGCACGACGCAAGTCCAGTTCACTTTCATTCAGTTTCACTTGTACCTTCAACACATCATTCTGTGATTTCATGCCGTGCTTGCGGGCACTTTCCACCGTGCGCATCAGTTCCGTCAGCAGATCGTGATAAGATTCCGCAACCTGCATCAACTCTTCCGTACGCACTACATCAGCGTATGCACGCGACGTCTCCACGACCACTTCCGATTCCGTCAATCTTTTGTTCTGTCGGGCTATCTCGCTACCGATCCTTGCCATGCGATAGCCTGCCCGTATCTTGCCGCCCATGTAGAGGGGCTGCTCCACCTTGACGCCGCCCCCGTATATCCAGCCGAGGTCGTAGGCCAGATCAATGCCGGGAAACAATGCGGACTGCCCCGTGGGTGTTCCGTCCGCACCCAATACGGGCAACTGTCCCATGCCGCTCGAATAGGAACCATCAGCGGTGGAATACAGGGCATTGCCTGTCAGGGAAAACGAGGGAAGAAACAGAGAACGTGCACTGCGCTGTTCGAATCGGGAAGCCCGCAACTGCTGTTCTGCGGCTTCCATCCGCTTGTTGTTCTCTTTTGCCAGCCGGATGCATTCATCCAGCGTCAGAACCGTTTGCGAATAGCCCGCAAACGGTAATATAGTGAATATGTATATAAGTAATCGTTTCATTTTATCTTGATTTTGAAGAACATGGCATAAAGGACAGGCACGAAGAACAGCGTTGCTACTGTGGAGAAGAGCAATCCCCCCATGATAGTAGCAGCCATTGATCCGAACATGGCGTCGCCCAGCAGCGGAATCATGCCCAAAATGGTGGTAAGCGAGGCCATCATCACGGGACGCAGGCGGCTTTCCGAACTGGTTACGAGCGCCTCGGCAGGTGCCACGCCCGCACCGATCTGTTCCCCGATCTCGTCCATCAGCACGATGTAATTCTTCATCATCATGCCGACCAGTCCCAATGCCCCCACGATGGCACAGAACGTGAAAGACTGTCCGCTCAGGAGCATGGCTCCGACAATGCCGATAGCCAGCAGCGGAATGCAGCAAAGGATGATGGCGGGCTTACGGTAGTCCTTGAATAGCAGGATGAGGAGGGCGATCATCAATACGATACTCAACGGCACGTTCTTGAACAGGTAGTGCATGGTGCGCGTACTGGCATCCTTTTCTCCTTTCCATTGCAGTCGATACCCGTCGGGAAGTTCTATCCTTTCAATCTTTTCGGCAATGGCGGTACGTGCTTTCTCCGTTTCAATGCCCGGAACAGGCGAGCACATGACCGTCTGGGCCCGCTGCCCGTTATAGCGCGGGACAACCGGGTCTTCCCATTCCACGTTTATGCCTTGGCCAATCTGCTTCAACGGCGTGGTCTGAACGAGCGATTCGATGAGATCGCTGCGGTCGATCGTTCCGGCTTTCATTTTCAGCAAAGTCTCTTCATCCAGCAAGCCGTTGATATTCGGCATCATGGAGAAGAGGGGAACATTCTCCAGATTATCCATCTTCTTCCCGTCCGCTTTGGCGCATTTCAGATAAATCGTGTTCTTGTGTACGCCCTCATAGAAAGAGCCCACCGGAATGCCGCCTGCTGCCGTCAGCACGGAAGTAGAAATGTCCTGACGGCTTAACCCCGAACGACGTGCCAATGGTTGGTCGTAGTCTATCGCCAACAGGGGCATGGACGGTTCCCAGTCGGTGGTTATCAGGCAGACCTCCGAAGACTGCTCCATAATCATGCGCACGGAATCCGCCAACGCATGGAGCACGGCCGGATCGGGTCCCGTAAGCAGGGCTTCGATGGGGTATTTCTTGTACATGATGTTATACCGCTTCAGCTTGACGTAAGCATTAGGATAACGCTTTAAGAGTTCCTGTTGAATATTATCCATATTCTCCACTAATGCCTTGGGGGAATCGAAGTCGATAATCAGTTCACCATAAGATAATGAAGGTGTAGCGATGCTGCGCACCAGATTGTAACGGGCGGGCGTACCGCCGACGGAGGTCGTCACATTTCCGATTTCCGGACGGCTTTGCAAGTAAGTTCTGATTTCTTCCAAGTCTGTTGCCACCTGTGTGGAGTTCGTGCCCTCGGGCAATTTGTATTCCATGTAGAGCTGGTCGTACTCCATGTCGGGGAAGAAGCCGTGGTGCATGTACTTGTAGCCCCACGCGCTCAGGGCGACGAGGACGACGGCGACGAGGACGGACGAAACCCTGTGGCGCAGCCCGAAGTTCAGGGCGGCGCGCAGCCAGCCGTACACACGGCCGCCGTATAAATCATCCCCTTTCTTGCCTGACATGTCTGCTTTCAGCCAGCTGTTCGCCATCAACGGGACATGCACGAGCGCCAGTATCCAACTCAGCAGCAACGACACGGCAAGCACGATGAACAGGTCCCTCACATAAACGCCTGCCGTATCGGGAGAGAGGAAGACGGGCAGAAAGGCAAGAATGGCGATCAGGGTGGCCCCCAACAGCGGCATGGCCGTCTTCCTTCCGATGGCGGTCATCGCCTCCCGGCGCGGCTTGCCCAGTTTCAGGTCTACCAGAATCCCGTCGACGATCACGATGGCATTGTCCACCAGCATACCCATGGCCAGGATGAACGCCGCCAGCGACACCCGCTGTATGGAGCCGTCCATCGAGCCGAGCAACAGAAAAGAGCCGATGACGATGACCACAAGGCTCGTGCCGATGATGACCCCGCTCTTGAACCCCATGACGAGCATCAGTATCGCCACGACGATGATGACCGATTCGATCAGATTGATGAAGAATGTACCGAGAGCATCCGTCACGCGCTCCGGCTGGTAGAACACCTGATGATACTCCACGCCGGTCGGGAAATGCTCCGCCTTCAGTTCCGCAAGGCGTTCCTCCACCTGTTTGCCCACCTTGACGATATCCGTGCCCGAAGCGGCGGCGACGGCTATGCCCAGCGCGGGCTCTCCGTTGTAGGCCATCGAGTTGCGCACCGGGGTGGCATAACCCTCTTCGACCTTGGCAACATCCCCCAGCCGGAACTGGTCGTCCTCATGCCCCTGTATGATCATGTTGCGTATCTGCTCCACCTCGCGGAACTTGTCGCTGACGGTGACGCGTACGCGCTTGGGACCGTTATCGTAATATCCGGCATAATAGATGCCGTTCTGCCCCTGCAGCGTGGTGAGCACCTCGGCAGGAGAGACGCCCAGCGTCGCCATGCGTTCGGGCAGCATCTCGATATTGATGCACTCCTCCCGTTCTCCGTATACGGTAACGCGCCCCACGTCTTCGATATTCGTCAATTCGCGTTGGATGAGCCGTGCATAGTCGGAAAGTTTACGCTCATCCGTTCCGTCACCGGTCAGGGCGTACATCATTCCGTATACCAGTCCGAAATCGTCCTGCACCTTGACCGACGAGCCGTCGGGAAGCCCGGCTGCGGCATCGGAGACCTTGCGCCGTAACAGATCCCAGCACTGTTCTATTTCATCATCGGGGACCGTCGTCTTCATTTCGACCTGCAGGATGGCAAGGTCGTTATACGACCAGCTGGTGACATTGTCCACCTCGCCGATGGTGCGGATGTTCTTTTCCAACGGTTCGGTGACCTCCATCTCCATCTCATGTGCGGAAGCTCCGGGGCGGGTAGCCACGACCATCGCCATCTTCACCTTGATTTCCGGATCTTCCAACTTGCTCATGTCGTATGCGGAGAGGATTCCGCCGACAAGCAGAACGGCGACAAGAAAATAAACCAGCTTCTTGTTGTCAAAAGCCCATTTTCCCAAATCCATCATAACAAGCCTCCTACATTCGTTTCAGATTCATCATTTATAGGCTTTACCCTTTGCCTATCTGATAGTTTATGTACTCCGACAGCTACGATAAGTTCCCCGTCGGAGAGTCCCTGCCCAATAATTGCCGTACCGTCGGTATGAAGCCGCTCCACCGAAACAGTACGCAGTCCGATCGTACCAGTCTTTGCGTCGTAAACATATACACTGCTTCTTCCTCCTTTATTTAATAATGCGGAAGAGGGAATCGCTGTCTTCAGATCCGTCGTATCACCAATTACGACATTGACCATCGCATTCATTCCGGGCGAAGGCTGCGGCGACACGTCTTGCGGAAGTGAAAGCCGCATGGTATAGAGCTGGTTGGCATTAGCTTTCGGGGCAATGCTTATCAGATGGAGCGGGATGTCCCGTCCGGGGAGGAAATCGAACGAGGCATAAAACGACAGCATTTTACCACGATGAATATAGGTCGATGCTGGAATATTTATCTCTATTTCCTGTTTGCCGCCAGAGACAAACGTAACAACGGGCATTCCCGCCGCCACAACCGTCGGAGGATCGAACAGCCGTTTCTGCACGAATCCGTCGAAAGGCGCGTATATTTTAGTATCGGCCAGTTGGTTTTGGGCATTTTCATATTTCGCCTCAATCTGCTGCAAGCCGTAACGTGCCTTGTCGTATGCGTCGGCAGTACTCACGCTATCTGCATAAAGTGCGATCACACGTTCTGCTTCAGTTTTCACCTTCATATACTCCGCTTCCACAGCGTCTAATTGTACTTGGTAGTCCCGCGGGTCTATCTCCGCAATAAGCTGTCCTTTGTTCACTTTGCTACCTTCCTCGACATGGACGTTCATCAGCGTCCCGCTAACCTTGAAAGCCATATTTACCTCTTCTGCTGCTTTCACCCGTCCGGGAAACTCCTGCAATGATGTCGCACCTGTGTTCTTAACCATGACGAGCCGGACATTGGTGGTATCTGCTTCTTCTGCCTGTCGGTTGTTGCATGAACTGCCTGCCACCAACCAGACAAACATGCAAAACATGATACAATTCTTTCTCATATGATTTATGCTTTTTTCGGCAAAGTTAGGCGATAGAGGATAAACTATAGGAGATGAAAATGAGCAGAAATGGGATGATATGTTTGATTAAGAGAGAAATATATTATATTCCGATATTATTTTGTTTGTTTTTATGTATTTTCGCAAACAAAAACAGTAACGAATATGAATACTATCGGGAATCCCAATTTTGATTTATTCGACGTTGACAGCAAGAACATAAAGACACGGAAAACGAATAGTTATCTTGTGCAAAACGGTTTTTTACTATGCAAACGCGGAAGTATAACCCTTATGATGGACGAACGTATATATAATATAAATGCAGGAGACTTATATATTTATCCTGCTTTCACATATACGCAGATAAAAGATATAAGTGAGGATTTACAGGGAGTAACGGGGATGGTTGATTTCGACTTTGTACTTTCCTCGTTAGAGTCTATTTCCAACACCCAAAGTCATATTTATATCCGTTTTCATCCTTTTGTTTCTCTGACTTCAGAACAATATCGACGCATAGAAAAGATTATCGAATGCATACGTGACAGAAAAGACATTCAAACGAGATTGAATTCACAAGTGGTTTCTGCCTTTATGCAGGCGTTATGCTACGACATAATCGACGCATACATCACAAATACACCCGTAGAAACCAAGAAACAAACCCGCAGGGACAAGATTTTCCAGAGTTTCCTCATTTCGCTATATAATAATTTTCGGATACATAGGGATGTGCGTTATTATGCAGAGCAACAAAATCTGACACCACGTTATTTCTCTACATTGGTTCACGATGTTTCCGGGAAAACCCCGTTACAATGGATTTCCATGTTTGTCATCATCGAGGCTAAACGACTGTTATCCAATCCTAATATAAGTATCAAGGAAGCAGCCGATAAACTTAACTTTACAGAACGTTCTTTCTTTGGGCATTATTTCAAACAATATGCGGGTTGTTCTCCATCGGAATATAAAAATGCCATGTCAATAATAAAATAGGCTTGTCTAATCTTGAATAAAAAATTAGACAAGCCTATTGTTTACAATTTCATTCCTTTCTGTTGATTTTTTTCCTTGACATGAAAACCCGGACGTCCGATGATAATATGATCGGCAATGAAATTCTTCGTTGGACTTCGTTCATTCACAGAACTATGTATCTGCTGCGTATTTTCAGTATATTGCGGATTTCCGTTTAATTCGGTTCCCTCCGTTGGATCAACTTGTTGTCTGTTATTTTCCTTTTCAGCAGCTTCCAGCGTGGGCGGAGCCAGTTCCAACTGAATCTTGCGTTCCAGCGCCGCGACCTCGGATTTCAGCTGTTTCAACTCGTCCTCCTTCTTCCATACGCCGCCGACGGTCTGCTGCAAAATCGGAATATCCCGCTCGTATTCGACGTTCTTTTCACGGTATTGCTCCACGAGCTTGGGTATACGCTCCAAAGCGTTGAGAAAATTCATCGCCGCCGCTTTCGTGTCGGCCATCGCTATCTGCCCGTTGTTGTAGGTGTACTTGAACGCACCTTCTACGAAGAAACGGTTTTGTCTGACCTCCACGCCCTCTTTCAGGGACGATTCGGTCTTGACGAGAATCGGGAAACCGTATAGTTCGCCGATACGCAAATACTCGCCGCCCGTCGTAGCATTCTTGGCAATCTCCTGTAAGTGCATGCCGAGGCTCTTGTGGTCGGTGGCATCCAGCCCGTCGAGCCGTAGGGCGTTGAGTTTATAGCCCTCTTTGTCGGTCTGCACCCGCGAGAGAAATGTCTCGTAATCCGCCGACATCTTGACGATGCAGTCGTTATTGTGGGCGAGCGTCTTGGTGTACTCCTCCAATTTCCACGCGGAGCCGCTCTTGGCCTTGTAGAACGACTTGCGCTCGCTCTCCAACGCCGCCACCTTCTTCTCCAACCGCGCTTTGTCGAGCAAGTCCGTGTTGCCAGATAATATGGCCATATACTCCGAGAAATTCATGCCCGATTTCTCGTCCATCGCTCCCTCGTCGATGGTTCGTGCACCCATCGCACCGCTTTTGAGCTGCGAGATGAATGTCTGCTTGCAGTGCAGCAGGTTGAACTTGTAGCTGTCGAGCGATTTCTCCACCGCATAGATGATTACATCGACCTTGTTCCCGGCGAACAGCTTGGCGATCTCGTTGCCTTTGCGCACGGCGCGTCCGTCGCGTTGCGCAAGGTCGGAGGGTCGCCACGGCGTGTCGAGATGATGCACCGCGACGGCTCGTTTCTGCGCATTGACGCCCGTTCCGAGCATGGAGGTCGAGCCGAAAATAACCCGTACCTTGCCCTCGTTCATCGCGTCGATAACGGCCTTGCGTGCTTTCTCGTTCTTGCACTCCTGAATGAACCGAATCTCCGAAGAAGGGATACCGTAATCCTCGATTAACTTACGCTTGATCTCGCTGTACACGTTCCATTGTCCCGGCTGGAATGTCCCCAAATCCGAGAAGACGAACTGCGTTCCTTTCTGCGCGTCGTACTTGCGGTAGTATTCGGCAATCATGCGGGCGCAGTGGCTCGCCTTGTTGTCCACGTGGTCGTCATAGTTCGGGTCGATCAGCCGCATATCGAGCGCCATCTTGCGGGCGTAGTCCGTTGCGATCAGCATCTTGGCCTTTTCTTCGGTATCCGACAGCTTGCCGCGTCCGAGTATCGTCGCGTCTCCGGTCTTGGCGAACTGCATCAGCTTTTCGATGAACTCCTCCTGCTGGGGCGTGGGCGGGATGTTGTGGAGTATCTCGTTCTTGTCGGGGCGATCCACGCCGACGTCCTCCGCCGTGCGGTAGTCGGTAATCTCGGAGTAGAACGCCGCCAGCTCCGGCACTTTGATGAAATAGCGGAAGCGTTCTTTCTGCACGATGTTGTTCGTTACCGAGAACTCGAAATCGGTGGATTTCTTGGCGAAGATGGCGGCCCACGCATCGAACGAGTTGATGTCTTGCCGCTCCAATTCTTTTGGACGCAGGTATTTGAACAGCAGATACAGCTCCGTCAGCGAGTTACTGATGGTCGTACCCGACAAGAACGTCGCGCCCAAATCCTTGCCCGTGCGCTCCTGTATGGTGCGGATCGCATAGAGCATGTTGAGCGCCTTTTGGCTGCCGTCCTGATTGCCCAATCCTGCCACGCGGTCGTGGCGCGTGTTGAACATCAGGTTCTTGAACTGGTGGCTCTCGTCCACGAAGATATGGTCGATGCCCATCTGTTTGAAGTCCACCACGTCGTCCGTGCGCGACTTGATGGCGTGGGCGATCTTTTCGAGCTTCACGGAGAGGTTGATCTTGCGTTTCTCCAATCCCCGCAGCATCGCTCTGGAAACATCCTTGCCCTGCCTGCGCAGCACTTCCAGATTCTCCTCCACCGTGTCCAACTCGGCTTGCAGGATGCGCTGCTGCAATTCGGGCGACTGCGGAATCTTGCCGAACTGGTCGTGCGACATGATGACGCAATCGTAGTCGTTGTTCTTGATGTTGTTGAAAAAACGCACGCGGTTGGCAGTCGAGAAATCCTTTTCCGAAGCGTAGAGAATCCTCGCATTAGGATATGCCGCCTGATAAGTGGCTACTATCTCCGCCACGTTCGCCTTCAAGCCGATAATCATCGGCTTGTGCGCCAAGTTCAGACGCTTCATTTCATGCGCTGCAATACACATTATCAGTGTTTTACCTGTTCCAACTTCGTGGTCACAGATCCCGCCTCCGTTCTGTTTTATCATCCAGACGCAATCCTTCTGCGACGGATAAACGCTTTGAATACCCCGGCTTGCCAATCCTTTCAGATTGAGGTCGGGAAACGTCTGGTGCGAACCGTCATACTTCGGTCGCACGAAACAGTTGAACTTGCGGTTGTACATTGTCGTCAGCCGTTCCTTGAACTGCGGCGACTGCTCTTCCAGCCATTCCGAGAACCCGTTACGGATTTCGTCAATCTTGGCGTTGGCGAGCTGTATGCCCTCGCTG
>OLWA01002095.1_pt1 | contig 18603 bp, 16 predicted proteins | sample 1673251 | NCBI WGS metagenome assembly OLWA01 (sample SAMEA3178937, study PRJEB25190) | human gut metagenome | biome: human gut; feature: human-associated habitat; material: faeces | place: Austria | collected 2013 | reverse complement strand
ACTTTCCTTTTTATCATTTAATTCATTAATTACTCCATAGTAAGCACTTTCAACAGTTAAAAATGGTACTGAAAATATTTCAAGAAACCCTCCATACATGGTAAAAATATGTATTATGCTTATCTTACTTACAACTCCCTGAAGCCCTTTCATAACCTTTTTTATTTCTTCATTATTTACTATACTCTCACCTTTAAGTTTACCTATCTTTTCTGCTGCATCTAGCATCCTATTTAAATAAATAAGGCCTCCAGTGGAAACATTTTTACGTTCCTTTTCTGCAATAAAAAGATTAATCCACATATTTAAAGCCAAGGCAGCTAAAAATTCTGGTCTTTGTAGAAATATGGACAGTAGTAAAAATGTTATGGGCATTACTTTCCCTAAGATATTGTATATTATATACTTACTCTTATTAGGTTTTCTTTCGCTTTCAATCATTTCAATAAACCTATTCTTCTTATCATATCCCAAGTTAAAGAAAATTAACTTTAGTTTAGCTCTTAAGTCTATATCATTTTTTATAGCTTCTATATTCTTTCCTCTTTCAACTATTTCTTCTTTATTAATAAGAGGATTTCTTAGCATACTATACAAAATTGCTTCTCCCACACTGGAGTAACTTCTATCTATTTTTCTAAATACTTCATCCATATTCAAATCATACCAAGTCTGATCATCTAATGTATATTCATCTTCCTCTCTCATATCAAAAAAGCATCTTATGTCATCTATAGCTGTAACTATCCTCTTTTCCTCTCCATGATATCTTTTAAAAACTTCTAATTTTCCTTTTTTGTCATTTACTACATAATATACTGCAAAAATAACTATAATTAAAATCATTAAATATCCCATATTACCCTCCTCAGCTTATATTTGTTTTAAAAAAACAAATTCTTTATCAGTAGAATATTCTGCTGAATACTTAAATGATAAGTCAACGAATTTCTTAATATCATCTATCTCTGTAATATTATTAGAAGCCATATATCTTACCATTAGTCCTCTAGCCATTTTAGCCTCTGTAGCTTTAACTTTTATTTTTCCATCTTCATTAAGTTCCCCAAAGACACAAGTTATAAAAACATCATCTTCACTTAAATATTTCTCTATACATTTACTATATTCCTTTGATGCTAAATTCAAGATCACATTACTTTCTTTTCTTAATTCATTGTACAGGCTATCCCCCCAAAATTCATAAAGATTTTTCTTATCATCTACCTTAAGTTTTGCTTGCATTTCTAATCTATAAGGTACTACTCCATCAAAAGGATTAAGCACACCATAAAATCCTGATAAAATCTTTAAATGAGATTTTATATAGTTAAATTCTTCTTCAGAAAAAGAATCTGGCGACATATATTTATATTGAATTCCTTCATATGTCAAAATTGCTGGCGATAGATTTTTATCTAAATTCATATATTTATACCTATCATAATTTAATTCTGCTATATCATCATTACATACAAGCAGCTTCTTTAATTCATCATAAGAAAGAGATTTCAATTTATCATAAAGGATATTTGTTTTATCCATAAATACTGGTTTATATTCATTAACTAAATCATCATTATTTACATTCATCTTTTTTGCTGGTGAAATAATTATGTTCATACTTTTTCAACTCCTAATATTAATTATTATTTAGTATAACATATTATTTACCTTTTAAAAATAAAGTTTAACAAAGTAAAATAGAGTGTTTTTTCCACTCTATTTTCTTATATACTTATCTTTAAATATATCTTTAAACTGATTTCCACACCTTTCAAGCTCTCCCAAAACAGTAATTATACCTTCTTCACTACTAAACCAATTTTCCTTATTAATCCCTTTAACTTCTGAAGGGCAAATAATAAAATTAGTGTTCTCATATACAGTTTCATAGTACATAAGACAACGTCTTGCATGAAAGCTTTTGCAACAGATAATTGCAGTTTTTATTTCCATATCTAATTTATCGGTAACCATTTTTGAATATAAAGCATTTTCATATGTAAAAGTTGCTTTATCTTCTTTTAATATTGCCTCTTCCTTGACGCCGTTTTTAATTAATACATCTTTAAGGAATTCCCATTCTGTTTCATATTCTTTATTATATATATGATTCTTGGAAGCTACGCCAGAAAAACTCCCTAGAAGCTTGCTATACCTTCCAGAGGGCAATACATATGGTGCATATCCTTCTTTCCAAAGCCTTGCACCCTCTTCTGCAATCTCTGGATATGATCCTCCTGGCAAAAAAATAATATCTGCTTTTTTTGGTTCATTACATAAAAAAATAAATTCACTAATATCCTTTAAATAAATCATTTTCTACCCTTTATAGCCTGTCCCATTTCTTATTAATTATAAAATCACTATAGATTTCATTGGCTGTATTTACAACCTCTTTATCAAAATCCATTGCCTTTAACAATTTAATGGCATTTCTTGTTTTAGAAGGCCCCTTATGAAGCTTATAATCAAATAACACTTCTTTATCTGTCACTGTTTCTCTAAAATGATAATTATCATATTTTTCTCCTAGCATCTCTGTAAGTTCCATATCATGGGTAGCCACTAAAATCTTAGCCTTTGATTCTTTGCCATAATCTAAGATAGATGCAGAGGCAGCTATTCTTTCAACGGTATTTGTCCCCTTTAAGATTTCATCTATAAAAGCTAAAACACGTATTTCACCATTTAATGAATTTAATAGTCTCTTTAAACTTTTTATTTCTGCAATAAAGTAACTATCTCCTTCTAAGATATCATCCTTAATGGCCATTGATGTCACAACCTTAGAAAACTTACATTTATAGCTAGAACATAAAGCTGTATTCAATCCTTGTGCCAAAATACAATTTAAAGCTATAGCTTTAATAAAAGTAGATTTTCCTGAAGCATTTGACCCAGTAAATATTATGTTGTCCTTTATGAAAATGGAATTTTTCACTGGCTCATCAATAAGAGGATGATAAAGGTTTTCCAACTCTATATAATCTTTCTCTAAAAATATAGGCTGACAGAATTCTTGAAGGCTTGCCCTATAATAAGCTACAGATAAGGCAAAATCTATCATTGCTATTAAATCATATATTTCTTGGAATTCTTTTTTATTCTTTTCTAATATGGAGGCCATATTATGATATGCTATTATATCTACCATAAAAAACATCTTTAAATACTCTAAAACTAAATCAGCATCTAGCAATGCTGAACTATTTTTTCTTACTAATGAATAGCTATATCTCTTTATCTTATTTAACTCTCTACAATTAGCTAATATCTTTCTAAATTTCTTTTTATATTTTCTAAATTCCTTATGATTTATTTTACATAACTTCTGACAAACAATAACATTATTTATTAAATAATTCATAATCTTAAAGCTATCTTCTAAGACAGTTTTACCACTTTGATAAAATAGTATATTGGCACAAAAGAAAAATATGGATAATCCAATTCCTATTTTAGAATTTATAATACATAACAGCAGCGAAGCAATAAATCCTCCTGCTAAAATAGGATATTTAAAATATCCTTGCACCTTATTAAATTGTGGTCTATATATAAAATTAAATACTTTTGGATCATTTAGTTTTCCAATGGTAGAAAGATTGTATCTAATTTCATTTCTTAAGTCTTCATTTTCTGAAAACACCTTAATAAGCCCTTCTAATTCATCCCATTTTTCTTTACTATACTTTATTTCCTTAATACTTTTATATAAATATGCTTCACCTAGGGTAGTATTAGTATAATTTATCCTTTGAAATACATTATTCATATCCAAATCATTCCAGGTAATTTCATCAATTACCTCTTCTTCATTTTCATTTTCATTTTCTTTCCTGGCTTTGTAAAAATCTTTTAAAAACTCTATATTAGCTTCTTTATTATAGTTTTGCGGTTCTTTACCAAAACTCTTATTATATTTTAAAAACAATTTTTCTTTTCTTTTACTACTGCTAAAATACACTGTACAAATAAATAACACTATAAGCATTGCGATAATTGCAAGCTTTGTCCACATTCCTATCTCCACTTATTCCTCCCCTTTATTCCATATTATTTTTTTCCTTTTTATCTTTTAGAGCATATTCCCTAAAGTCTTTAGTTTTAGACCAGTATTCTATTCCCCAGTTTTCAAAATTCCACTGCTCCATATATTCATTGCACTCATAATCTATATACCAAAGCACTTCATCTTTCACAATAAAATTGGTTGGAAAATAATCTATATTAATATTAAGAGGATATAATATCTTACACATATTCCGCACTTGTAAGATATATTCATCTTTCATCTTATCTTCTTCAACCTATAGCAAGGGAACTTTCTAAATAGTACCTAGCTTGCACTAAATACATTACAATTCTATCTAACATTTAAATCCCCACCCCTCTTTACTTTTACATTTTATACATAATTATACAGTAGAATATAATAAATTAAAACTGCTAAAACTGAAGATAAGCTTTTTATGAAATAACATTAATCTTTATATAGCTTGGCCATATAGTATTCATCTACATATTTATCATCTATAATCATTGCATTTTTTCTAGTGCCTTCTATTTTAAATCCATTCTTTTCATAAAGATGTTTAGCTACTATATTAGAAGAAACAACAGTAAGTTCAAGCCTTGTTAGATTATTTTCTCTAGCCCATTTATCAAGTTCTGAATTTAAAAGCATTTCTAAATAACTATTTGCATCTTCCATTTTAATCTTTCTGATATCCATTTTTATCACCTTATAAAATATTACATATTTTCAATTAATTGTTATTATATCTATATTTCAATACCTTTTCAATGATAATGTAACTAAAAAAGGAACTCACAAGAGTTCCTTAATTAACATAATTTATTATTTATCTTTTTTAAGCATTTCCCCAATGGCAGCAATACTACCTAATGATGATAAAGTCTCATTTGGTAATATAAGCTTATTAGCTGGATTATTAGCCATTTCTTTAAGAGCTTCAACTTGTTTAAGTGCTATAACTCTTTCATCAGTACCAGAGTTAATAATAGCTTGGTTAACTTTCATAATTGCTTCAGCTTCTGCTTTGGCAATTTGTTCAATAGCCTTAGCTTTACCTTCAGCTTCAAGTAATTGAGATTCTCTTAAACCTTCTGCTCTTCTAATATTAGCTTGTTTTTCAGCTTCTGCAGCTAATATTTTAGCTTGTTTTTCACCTTCTGCTTTTTCAATTTGAGATTGTCTTAACCCTTCTGCTTGAAGGATCATAGCTCTCTTATCTCTTTCAGCTTTCATTTGTTTTTCCATAGCTTCTTGTATTTCTTCTGGTGGAATTATGTTTTTAATTTCCACTGATAGTATCTTAATACCGTAAGCATCTGTAACCTCGTCAATTATGCTTAATAAGTTTTGATTAATCAAATCTCTTCCACTTAATATTTCATCTAGTGTCATGTTACCTAATATATTTCTTATATTAGTTGTTGCTGAATAAACAATACCTGATTTATAGTCTTCAATATTATAAACTGCATCCTTTGCATTAAGCATTTTATAGAAAATAACATTATCAACTGAAATCTTAACATTATCCTTAGTAATTACTGATTGTGGTGGTACATCTAAAATTTGTTGTTTAGTTGAAACTTTCTTTCTAACAAAATCAATACCTGGAATGATGAAATGCCAACCTGGTTCAAGTATCCTACTGAACTGCCCTAATCTTTCTACCACATACAAATATCCTGTGTTTACTACTTTTACTGATGATAATACTACAAACAATACTATCGCAAGTACTATTACTAAAACTATTAATCCCATATTAATCCTCCTTTAATTTTACAGTTAATTTATTCCCTTCAATACCTGTAATTACAAATTTATCACCTTTATTGATCTTAGATCCTTTATTGATAACTGTCCAATATATACCGCTTACCTTTATCTCACTTTTTTCATCAATATCTTTTTCTGCTATCATTATTTTTCCAATATAAGTTTGTTCCATCAATGGTATATGATTCTTTTCAACTTTAAATTTTTTCTTTACCCATGGGTATCCTACACACACCATAGCAATTCCTATAATCAAAAATGCAAGTATTTGTATTTTTATTGCTAGTCCTAGTAATGATAAAATTATTGCTACAATTGCCCCAATGGAAAACCACATAAATATAAAGCTGCTAGTTACTATATCTATTACTACAACTAAAAATGCAATTAATAACCAAATTATTATTTCAAACACTAATTATTCCCCCTTTCAACCATTAATCCATTCTTATATTTATCTTTTGTTATATTAAATTATATATCATATTGGTATAAAATAGTATATTATCTTTACCATTAACTGGTATATTCTTATATTATCATACTATTTAACACTTATCAAGATATTTTTTATTATTAAATAAGTTTTTTATTAACTCTTTTAATATTCCTATATACTTTTTATTTATATTCCTTACTTTGGCATTTTATCTTATATTTTAACCACATTACACAATATAAATCATTGATTTTCTAAGGTTTTCCTTTTATCATTATATATGAAACAAACCTCCGCTTATGTATTTTATTAGTTATATAATATAATACTAAAGATAAGAGACAGACTCTTATGGAGAAATTGAATCACTTAATTTATTTAAAATTTAAAATAACGGAGATGATATTATGAATTTTATAAAAGTAGGGTCTGCATGTCCTGTAACCAAAGTTGCAGATGTTGATTTTAATGTAGAAAATATAAATTTATGTATTGATGAAGCTTATGATAAAGAAGTTAAGTACTTAGTATTCCCTGAACTTGCTGTAACTTCTTATACATGTGGTGACTTATTTTTAAACTCTGCTTTATTAAATGCCTCTATAAACGGTATCAAAAATATAGTTGAACACTCTCTTTACAAAGATATGCTTATAACCATAGGAGCACCTCATTTACATAATAATATATTATATAACTGTGCTTATATGATATTTAACGGTAAAATATTGGGGATTGTTCCAAAATCATATATACCTAACTATAGTGAATTTTATGAAAAAAGATGGTTTACTGAAGGTGTTAACGTAATTGATGAAACCACATCATTACCTTTCCAAGATAATATTCCTTTTGGAACAAACTTAATATTTACAGCTGGCGAAGCAAGATTTGGTGTGGAAGTTTGCGAGGATTTATGGGTAACAATTCCACCTAGTTCATACCTTTCAATAGCTGGTGCTAATATTATTGGTAACCCTTCAGCTTCTAATGAACTGGTAAGTAAAAAAGATTATAGATTATCACTTATTGAAAATCAAAGTGCTAGATGCCTTGGAGCTTATGTATACTCATCATCTGGAGTTCATGAATCTACTACTGATTTACTATTTAGTGGTCATTTAATAGTTGCTGAAAACGGCTCAATAATAAAAGAAAATGAAAGATTCCAAAGAAATAATGAAGTTATTACAACATCTATTGATTTATTTAAATTAAATTCTGAAAGGCTAAAAAATCTAAGCTTTAGAGATATGAACAAGCTTTTACCTTTTAATATAAAAACTATAGATTTTTCCTTTAAAAACACTAAGATTACTAACTTTGACAGATATGTGGATAAACATCCTTTTGTTCCTTCAAATCCTCTTGCAAGAGATGAAAGATGTAAGGAAATATTCAATATACAATGTTCAGCTTTAGCAAAACGTCTTGAACACACTAATTTAAAGAAAGCTGTCATTGGTATTTCAGGAGGTCTTGATTCAACTTTAGCTCTTCTTGTAATAGTGAAAACATTTGATATGCTTGGAATAAACCATGAAAACATAATTACCATTACAATGCCAGGCTTTGGTACTACAGATAGAACTTATAACAATGCCTTAACTCTTTGCAGAGAATTAAACTGTGATTTAAGAGAAATTAATATAGTAAAAGCTGCTCTGCAACATTTTGAAGACATTGGTCATGATAAAGATATTCATGATGTTACTTATGAAAATGTTCAAGCTAGAGAAAGAACTCAAATACTTATGGATCTTGCCAACAAGGAAGGCGGATTATTAATAGGTACTGGTGATTTATCTGAACTTGCCCTTGGATGGTGTACTTATAATGGAGATCATATGAGCATGTATTCAGTAAATCCGTCAATTCCTAAGACTTTAGTAAGATATCTTGTAAAATATGTGGCAGAAAAGGAATCTACTGAAGAAGTTAAAGAAACTCTTTTAGATATATTAGATACTCCTGTGAGCCCTGAACTTCTTCCAAAAGGAAAGGATGGAGACATTGTTCAAAAGACTGAAGATATAGTAGGACCTTATGAATTACATGATTTCTTCCTATATCATTTTATTAAACATGGTTCTTCAAAAGAAAGAATTCAATTCTTAGCAGAAGTGGCCTTTAAGGATGATTACTCTCCAGAAGAAATTGCCAAATGGCTAGATAAGTTTATTTACAGATTCTTTACTCAACAATTTAAGAGAAGTGCCCTTCCAGATGGTCCAAAGGTTGGTTCTATCTCTCTTAGCCCAAGAGGAGACTGGAGAATGCCTTCAGATGCTTCATTTAAAAGCTTTAGATAATTAAAAATGACGGAGATTGCTATCCGTCATTTTTAATTACATATCTTTTAATTTAAATATCCCATTGATTGATCTGTTACCATATTAAATGTATCCTTAACTTCTCTCATTACATCAACATAACTTAAATATACCTTTATTTCCATAGACTTATAATCTTCATCTACTTTCTTTATCTGTCCATATAAGATTTTACCCCAATCCATTAAATTTTTTAATATATAATTATTTTCTTTTGATACATAACCTAGTAAATATCCCTTTTCTGTTAACACCATAATGGAATTTTTATCTTCAGTGTTATCCTTATCCCTCTTTAAATAAACTAATGCTCCTGATCTTATTTTATTTTCTACAATGGTCAAATCAAATTTATCCATATCTTCCACCTTGGTTATAGTTAAAAATGCATCTTTTGTATATGGAGATACCCTTACATCACCAATGTTTTCATATTGCCTTTTCTTTTTGCTATTAAATCCATCTAAAAATCTTATAATACTTTGCTTAAGCTCCTTATTTACTTCTCTTTTATAACACCCTTCAAGAATATGAATATAGTTGTTTAAATATTCATAATTTATGCCCCTTAAATTATTGAGTGCTGCTCGTCTAGTTGGAGTATATCTTGCACTTAAAGCCTTTATGTTTATATCAATATATTTATCTTTTAGTTCATCCATATATGACACAATTAAATATAAACAGCTATCAACAATATATCTATAATCTAGATTTTCCTCATCTAAAGGTTCCGCTCCTCCTGTGACCCTATCTATATCCAAATATACTTTTGCAAACTCAATAAGCTTTTCTTTTGATTCTTTATCACATTCAGTCATAATATAATTGTAAATGCTAACTTGTGACGAATCCTTCCATAATCGTTCTTCAAAATCGCCATATTGAAGACATACATTTATAGCTAATGCTATATCAACTATTTCATCCACATCACTACTTTCATCAGAAAGCGCCCTCTTAATAACACCATCATTATTGTCACTCATTATAATATTCTTCATTTCCTCTATCTTTATCTTATCATCAGATGACATTGATATCACTTCCATCAGCTGTACATCATCTTTATCTTCCTTTAAAAATAATGATAATAATTCACACATTACATATAGAGAATTAAAATTCTTACCAAACTTTCTATAATAATTCCAGTATCCATATACTATATCTATAGTTATGTGTTCAATAAAAAATCCTTTTAATGTGTACAATTCTTTCAGCTTTTTAGTCAATAAATTATACTTTTCTTCTGTATATTCATCACCAAAGAAGTATTCAATATAATAATCATTATTATAAGTCATTGCCACAAGGACAGTCTCCAACATTTCATTATCTGCTTCTGCTTCAATTACCCATTTCTTTATTTCTTCATTTATATATTCTAAATTAGTTATGGCCATTATCTTGCCATAACCTCTTGATGCTTTTGCTATTTCAAAAATTATGCTATTGCATTTATCATATTCCTTAAGTCCTTCTATACAGTAAAAGATAAATTCATTATGATTTGAAAAAGCCTTTAATATTTCTTCTGCCTCTTCATTGGCACAATATCTCAACAGTGATAACGCAAATTTTATTCCTTCAACATCATCACTATCTAATAAATAATTTTGTGCTGCTGAAAAAATATTATTCTTACTTATTAATCCTTCTTTAATATAAACATTTAATTTTTCTTCAAAGGCAAAATAATATCTTACTAAAGGATTACTATTTAAATAATTTATTATATCATCATCAACATATTGTCTATCATTATTTTCAAAGAACATCTCAATAAGTTCTGTAGCTAACTGATTTTTCACTTCTGCTTCTAGAGGGTCATTTAGATATAATTCTTCACAATCATTTTTACCCGCTTCACTTAAATCCTGATTTTTATAAACGCTATATCCATATTTATTCCAATGTTCCATTAAATTTTTATATAATTTATTTACAACCATATCTCTTCCCCCTTTTTACACCATATATGTATAATTGTAACATATATTCACAAAAATAATAGGTTATCATTAAATAATTTTAACGATAACCTATCTTTAAATAATATATTATTTAGCTAATCCATCTAAATATTTAACTGCACTTAAAGCAGCAATATTACCTTCACCTGCTGATTTTATATATTGGTATGGTACTCCAACACAATCTCCAGCTGCAAAACATCCTGGTATATTTGTAGCCATAGTTCTATCAACTTTAATGTGGCCATTTTCCATCAGTAGCCCTGGAACAAGCTGTCCAGGTGATATACTATCTCTTAATACAAAAACTCCATCGCTTTCAATTTCTTTATCTTTAAATCTAACAGCATTTACTTTTGTATCTCCTAGTATTTCTAACGGTCTATCAACTACTACTTCTATGTCATCTTTAAGATCATATTCATCTTTATACATAGCAACATAGTTTACTTTAGAAGCTAATTCACTAACATAATTTGCTTCTTCTTCAGCTTCTTTATTATATCCTATGACAGTTACAACCTTATCTCTATATAAAGGTGCATCACAAGTTGCACAATATCCTACACCTTTTCCTAGCAGTCTTTCTTCACCTTCTAAAGTCTTACCAACTTCCATTCCAGTGGCTAAAATAATAGCTTTAGCTTCATACATTTTTTCATTTACCATAAGAGCAAAATATTCACCCATTGCATAAATATTATTAACTCTTTCTTCAGTAATTTTAATATCCATTGAAGCTACATGTTCTTTAAATTTTTCCGCTAGGTCTTTTCCTGTAACACCATAAAAACCTAAATAATTATTTATCTTTGATGCTTTAGTTATCTTATTTGATAAATTATTATTCCCAAATACAATAAAACTTTTATTTCTAATCTTTGCATTTAATGCTGCTGATAATCCTGCTGGCCCACTTCCAATTATAGCAATATCGACTCTTTCCACTTAGCACCTCTATATCTTAAAGATGTTTAGCTATTGCATTCTTTAATTGATCTTTAGGCATAAATCCAACTAAAGTATCAACTGGAGCACCATCTTTAAATACCATTATTGTTGGAATACTTGCAACTCTATATTTACCAGCTAAATTAGGGCATTCATCTACATTAGCTTTAACAAACTTAGCATTTGTTAATTCTCCTGCAACTTCTTCAAATATAGGTCCTATCATCTTACATGGACCACACCATTCAGCCCAGAAATCTACTACTGAAATCCCATCGAATTCTACTACCTTAGATACAAAATCATTTTCACTTATATGTTCTACCATTTTAAATCCTCCTTGTACCCCCATGGGGTATTTCCTTGTTTAAATTCTACAACTACTTTATAAATAAGTCAATACACTATTTATACATCATTATTCTATGCAATATAATTTTATTTTAAACTTAATGCCGTAAAAAAAGTGAAACACCCTCTATATTTAAAACTTATCTTTCACATAGATATACATCTAAATATTATATGTCAACCTTTTTATCCTAATTTTTTAAGTTAGCTGATACTCTTATGTTTTTCTGCATATTTATTTAATTCTGCATATATTCCGTCTTTTCTTAATAGTTCTTCATGGTTTCCTCTCTCCTCAATCCCCTTATCTGTAAGCACTATTATTTCATTTGCATTTTTAATAGTAGATAACCTATGAGCAACTACAATTGTAGTTCTTCCCTTGCATAATTCTTCTAAAGATTTTTGTATTAAGAATTCTGTCACATTATCTAAAGCAGAAGTAGCTTCATCTAAAATTAATATTGGAGGATTCTTAAGAAATACTCTAGCAATGGATAACCTTTGTTTCTGTCCTCCAGAAAGCTTGACTCCTCTTTCTCCTATGAAAGTATCATATCCATCTGGAAGGCTAATAATAAACTTATGAATATTAGCTCTTTTAGCAGCTTCTATTATTTCATCATCAGTTGCATCCTGCTTACCATATTTAATATTTTCCTTAATGGTTCCAGTAAATAGGAATACTTCCTGCTGTACAATACCAATATTATTTCTCAGATCTTTCAGACGGATGTTGCGGATATCCTTTCCATCCAGCAGAATCCTTCCTTCTGTCACATCGTAAAAACGCGGAAGCAGAGAACAGAGTGTCGTCTTTCCGGCGCCGGAGCTGCCGACCAGTGCCACATAGTCGCCGGCCGGGACATGCAGATTCACATTGCTTAACACGTTTTCCTTCGACTCCTCATAATGGAACGAAACGTTTTCAAAGGTTACTTCTCCCTGCACATTCTTCAGTGGCAGTGCATCCGGCTTGTCCTGGATGTCCGGTGCGATGCTCATAATTTCCAGGAAACGTTCGTAACCGGAATAACCATTCTGGAACTGCTCCGTAAAGTTCACCAGCTTTTTCACCGGATCTGTACAGTTGTTGATGTACAGAAGAAAGGTAACCAGATCCGCCGCCCCAAGCTTCCCACCTGTCATCAGCAATGCGCCGACAATCAGCGAAATAACGGTAATCAGCGTCGAAAAGGCTCCCATTCCCGAATTGTAAATTCCCATATAGCGGTAGCTGACCTTCTTCGAATCGACAAAACGGTCATTTCCCGCATTGAACTTACGCATCTCCTCTGTCTCATTTCCAAACGATTTGACAACACGGATCCCCGAAAGGCTGTCCTCGATCTGACTATTGATATCCGCAATTCTGCGGCGGTTTTCCTTGAATGCACTCTTCATGCGGCTGTTCATTACCAAGGCAAACAGCAGCATCACCACAATAACCACAAGCGGCACACATGCCAGCATCGGATTTACCACAAACAGGATAATCATCGCGCCGATCAGTTTGATAAACGAAATGACAATATCCTCCGGCCCATGGTGTAAAAGCTCACTGATATCGAACAGATCGCTTGTGATGCGTGACAGCAGATGGCCGACCTTCTGGTTATCGAAAAAAGCAAACGAAAGCTTCTGATAATGGCCGAAGATCTCGTTCCGCATATCATGCTCAATCCGCGCCCCCATCACATGGCCGTAATAGGCAATATAAAAGTTACAGTACATTTCAACCAGAACCATAGCAATCATCAGAATACCAAGGCGGATAATCTCACCCGTTGCCTGCTCCAGCGGCTTTTCCACAACCGTACTCGTAATATACCGTACAATCAGCGGAATCACCAGTGTAATGGCTGCTCCAAGCATTGCAAAAAACATGTCGGTAAAAAACAATCCCTTATATGGAATGTAATACCGCGCCAGCTGGCGGATTCTTCCCTTCTCTTTTCCGGTTTCTTTTTCTTTACTCATCCTGTCCTCCCTTTCCGTTGGAAACCATTTTATAATCTTTTCGGAACTCAGACGGTGATACGCCGCATGCCGTTTTAAATGATTTCATGAAATGCTTATCATTTTCAAATCCAACCTGTTTGGCAATTTCCGTAATTTTATCTTCTGTTTGAATCAACAGACGCTTTGCCTCCGCAATGCGGATCTCCTTCAGATAGTTCACAAAATTCACACCGGTATGTTCTTTAAACGCTGCTGAAAACAGCGAATAATTCATACAAATATGGTTAGATACCATTGCCATATTCAGATCTTTTGCATAATTTTCCCGAATATATGAAATTGCCTCTTCCATTTTTTCTTTTCCGGCTGTCTGACTTTTCAGGCTTTCCCTGTAAACGTGTATCCATTCTTCAAACGCATCCAGAAACAGATCTGCATCACGGTACTGCAGAGGACGCGGACATTTTTCCTGTTTTTCCGGCATGCGGTAAAAAAGATCCAGTTCTTTGCAGATTGCTTCCGTCACTGTCAGAAGCTGATAGGGGGAGACCCTCTGATGCGCCGCCTCAAAATACCAGTTCCGCATTTTTCGCAGCACAGTATCTGCCCGGTCCGTTGGCACCTGCAGAATAAATTTTTCCTGAAACTGTGCCAGCTCCGGCTTTTCCTCAAAACATTTTTTCTGATATTCTTCCACAGGATTTTTCTGTATAAATGCCATTTCCCGGGCCAGCAGTGCTTCCTGGTATGCCTCTGGAATTTCCATCACAGAACGATGTTCTTTTCCCACTCCGAGACAAAATCTCTCATCTTTTTCTTTCATGATCCGCTCTGCCTCCGGTTCCGGCAGAAGATACAGAACTCCTCCTTCTACGCCTTCCAGCAGAATTCCGCTGCATTTCGAAAACCGTTCCCCATTTGCCTTGCTGGTCAGCAGGATCCGGAAGCTGTCGTTTCCGATGTGGCGCCGGATCCTGCTTTCCATATCCATCCATTCTTTTTCTTCGGCCATTTCTGCATTCATCATCAGATAACGGAGCTGATTTAAAAAGCACCGTTCTTCCTCTTCTTCCGTTTCCCGGGTCTCCGAAAGCTCTCGTTCCAGATTTTCCAGAAGCTGTTCTATCGTCTCCCGCTTGATCGGTTTTAAAATATAGTCCCGAACTCCATGTTTCATCATTTCAACCGCATAGGAAAATTCATCATAGCCACTTAAAACAATAACAACAGGTTTCTGTGACAGCTCCTCCATTTTGTTGACCAGTGTCAGACCGTCCATTTTGGGCATACGGATATCAGTGAACATGACGTCCACCCTCTGTTTTCTCAAAATCTCCAATGCCTCTTCTCCGTTTCGACACTCCAGAATCTCCTCCACCGGCACGCTGCTTCGCCGGATCATCGCCACGATTCCCTGTCGAATCAATTTTTCATCTTCTACAACCAGCAGTGTATTCATTTTCTTTTTCTTCCTCTTTCTCGTCACCCTCTTGATCCATCGGAGAATATTTCCCCCTCGTGATGGGAAGATGAATGCTCACCTTCGTATAGCAATGCTCTTTTGTATAAACTGACAGTCCATACTCTGTTCCAAATTGAATGTGGATTCTGTCCTGTACATTCCGAAGCCCGATTCCATGTTTCGGCTGTGTATCTGAATTCAGGCGCATTCTTAGTTTACGTCTCAGAATTGCAAGCTGCTTTTCTGACATGCCTATTCCGGAATCTGTGATTTCAATCTCAAAGCTCTTTTCATGCTCTATTCCTTTGATTTCAATGACGGCGTCTGCATCCAGCTCCTCAATTCCATGTGTGATTGCATTTTCCACAATCGGCTGAAGAGACATCTTGGGGATATCCTGCCGATACAAATTTTCCGGTATCTGAACAGATAATGTAATTGTGAAATCATACCGCAGATTCATCAGTTCCACATAGTTCTGAATATAATTCATCTCATCCTGAACGGTTACCAGAAATTTATTCCAGCGCATATTGTAGTGCAGCATTTCACCAAGTGCTGTTACCGCATCGGAAATCGTATACTCTTCATCAATCTCAGCCATCATCTTAATGGATTCCAGAACATTATAAATAAAATGAGCGTTAATCTGGTTCTGCATTGCCCGGATTGCCGTATCTTTCAGCGCTGCCTCCCTTTTGATGCTTTCCTCGTTCTGTTTCTGAATTCTCTCCAGCATTCCGTTGATACCATAGCTCATTTCCCGCATCTCTTCTGCGCTGTAACAAACCTTTATCTTTGTTGTTCCATTGTCAATCTGACGCATCTCACACAGGACGTCATAAAACTCCTTCAGCAGGCCACGCACAATCAGATTGACCACCACAATCAGAAGCAGCCCGAAGCCGGCAAATTCAAGCAGCATTCTCTGCTGCTGTTTGATCATGTTTCCGGTTGCATCATCCAAATTGGTCAGTGTTACAAACATTCCATTGAGTTTATCGACTTTCCGAAGCACAATTGCAACGTTTTTCCGGTCAATCACCGCGCTCTGCTGACTCTCTTTTCTGTCACGGATTCCTGCCCGGAACAGAATCAGCCCCCGATAGGACTGCCATTTGCAGGCTGCCGCTGTTTTTCCGCAGTCATATAAATTCCAATTTTCATCAACAAAGCAGGCCCAGCTGCTGTCACCGGATCGATAAATTTCGGGAAATATGTCTGCCATACGCATGGATACCTCGATCACGCCAAGCCTTCCTCCGCTTTGATCCCGCAGTTCCCGTACATAAGTCATCAAATGGGAACCTTCTTTTTTTGTACCGGAGATAATATTTTTTTCCTGTATGTCAAAAAACCACTGTCCTCCGCCCTGATAGCTTCGGTACCAGGCGCAGTTTTTCATCTTTTCCTTCTGGTACAGGATCGGCTGCTGCTCCAGAAAACCATCTGCCATGGCAAAAATATGGATCTGGTACAGATCTGGCATTGCCTCCTGCATTTTATCGATTATGCTGATGCTGTTGTTTCGAAATTGCTGATAATAGCTCTCCGAGATCTCCTCTCCCCTCCTGAGATGAAGAAGATATTTTTCCAACGGTTCATACTCCTGCAGCGTATCTACAACCATTGAGCAGGCATTCGCTTTTGCATTCACCTCCGCACAGGTAAGATCTATTGCCGTTACTGCTTCATTTACCCCATGATCTATGGCATTCTTTTTGATACTCCTAAACCCAAAGCACATCATGCCAAAAAGCGGAATAAAAATAAAGATCAACGTTGTTACGGTAAATTTTTGGTTCAGTTTCAGTCCGCGAAACCAGTTTCGCATTTTTCATCCCCCAGTTTTCTTTTCGGTTCTGTAACCTTACTAATTTTACCAGTTTTTTCTTTAAAAAGCAATTTTTTCAGAAAAATTATTGACAAAAAGAGAAGACGGTACACTTTTTTTCCGTGCACCGTCTCTCTTTTCGCAAGACTCATATATGACGCAAAGCATGATTCCAGGGAAACAGCTTTCGTACCATTGTTATACTGTTGTCAGATCCCACGGTTCATAAATCTTTGGAACATCGCTGATCAGACGTTTGGTATACGCTGCTGTCGGGTGAAGAATTACTTCTTCTTGCCGGCCTTGGGCTTCTTCGCGCCGTACTTGGAGCGAGCCTGCATACGGCCCTGCACGCCCTGGGTATCGAGCGTACCACGGATGATGTGGTAACGGACGCCGGGGAGGTCCTTGACACGGCCGCCGCGGATCATGACGACGGAGTGCTCCTGCAGGGAGTGACCGACGCCGGGGATGTAAGCGGTGACTTCGTAGCCGTTCGTCAGACGCACACGGGCGATCTTACGAAGCGCGGAGTTCGGCTTCTTCGGGGTGGTGGTACGGACTGCGGTGCAGACACCTCTCTTCTGCGGAGACGACAGGTCGGTCGCGCGGTTCTTCAGGGTGTTGATACCCTTCTGCAGAGCGGGCGCGGTGGACTTGTAGGTCGACTGCTCTCTTCCCTTTCTCACCAGCTGGTTAAAAGTAGGCATAATGTTCCTCCTTCCTCAAAATATAGCTTTTTCAGCATGTATCATAACCCGAATGGAACATTCTATTCGGGGCATGAACCGTTTTATCGCACGATGGCGGCGCAGGCGGCGGAGACGGAGATGCCGCAGTGTCTGCCAAGGGCGGTCATCGTCGGCGCGCGGACGATCTCAATGCCCTGCATCGTCGCCTCCAGGGCGAGCGGCGCGGTCAGCATCGGGTCGGCGTCGTCAGCGAGAAAAAGAACGCTTGCGCGCCCTTCCTGAATGGCCCGGCGGGTCTGCTTGCAGCCAACGACCTTCTTTGCGGTTTTCAGAGACTCCAACGCATCCGGCACGGGGCTGCACCTCCAAAATCGTCATGGGCGTACCCACGCGAATATGAATTATAGCAGAAATACCAAAGAAGGTCAACACAAAAACCCGGATTTCTCGAAAAAATTTTTCAAAAACATATGGATCTCAAGGGTTTTTGCAGTTTCGTCGATATCCACAAGACCACTGCATGGAAAACGTATCCCGCGCATGCCGCGCGGGATACGGATTTTTCAATCTCAGGCTTCGAAGCAGTCGGTGCAGACTGCGCCGGAGGGCCTTGCGATCTCCAGGAACGACTGTCCCGGAATGTAGGTGAGGCTGTCCGCGCCGAAATAGTCCAGCATTTTCGACGGCGGCATGCTGTCCGCCAGCGACGGCATCGCGGGCAGGACATACTGCGCGCAGCGGCAGTTGCTCACCGGCGTCGGGATCGCGATATGGACCTTCAC
>OLWA01002091.1_pt1 | contig 18652 bp, 19 predicted proteins | sample 1673251 | NCBI WGS metagenome assembly OLWA01 (sample SAMEA3178937, study PRJEB25190) | human gut metagenome | biome: human gut; feature: human-associated habitat; material: faeces | place: Austria | collected 2013 | reverse complement strand
CAAATGACCGTTTATTACAACTAATTGGTGGACGTCCAATGCAAGAAGCATTTAGAGAAGCTGATAATGTATTAAGACAAGGTGTTCAAACAATTACTGATTTAATTGCTGTTCCTGCATTTATCAACCTTGACTTTGCAGATATCTGTGCAGTTATGAAAAATAGAGGAAATGCGTTAATTGGTATTGGTATGTCATCAGGAGATGATAAAGCAAAAGAAGCTGCAAAACGTGCAATTTCTTCACCTTTATTAGAAGTTTCCGTAGCAGGTGCTAAAGACGCTATTATTAACGTTACAGGTGGACCAAATATTTCATTATATGATGCTAATATTGCTCTTGAAACAATTACTCAAGAAGTTGGAGATGACATTAATACTTATTTAGGTATTGCTATTAATGAAAACTTAGATGATGAAATTATTGTTACTGTTATCGCAACAGGATTCGAGGAAGAAAAGGAAGAAGTAACTGTCCAACCTTCAGTAGCAAGACCTTTAGGTGAAGAACCTCAAACTTTTGAATCATATGATGATGACGAAGATGATGATGATGGTTTTCCACCAGCATTTATCAAAAATAGAAGAATTTAATAAGATGAGCTAACGATGTTAGCTCATTTTTATAAAGGGGGAAATTTAAATGAAAATTGGATTTATAGGATTAGGGAATATGGCCGGGACAATTTGCCAAGGTCTTATTAAAAGTGATTTTATTGATGGTAGTGAGGTATATGGATATGATATAAATAGTCAACAGCTGATGATGTTTGAACAAGATTTTGGTATTCATGTATGTTCAAGTGAACAAGACGTTGTTAAAAATTGTGATTATTTGGTGATGGGGGTCAAACCAAATGTCGTAGAAAGTGTTATTTCAAAAATAAAATCAGTCATTGATCAACAAGTGATCGTTTCAATTGTTGCTGGTTATGGAAATGATAAATATGAAGAATTATTACCGGGAACACATCACTTAACAATTATGCCAAACACACCAGCTAAGGTATTAGAAGGAACGACTTTATTTGAAAAAGACAATACTTTAACAGCTGAAGAATTAAATTATGTACAAACAATGTTTGAAAGCATCGGTGAGGTTTATCTTATTGAAAATTATCAAATGGTTGCCGGTGGTGCTTTAAGTGGTTGTGGACCAGCTTTTGTTTATATGTTTATTGAAGCTTTAGCAGATGGTGCAGTCTTAAATGGTTTGCCTCGTGATTTGGCTTATAAGCTTGCCAGCCAAACTGTTTTAGGAAGTGTAAAAATGGTTAAAGAGACGCAATTACATCCAGGTATTTTAAAAGATCAAGTTTGTTCTCCAGGTGGTATTACGATTCAAGGTGTTAAGGCTTTAGAAGAAAATAATTTTAGAAACGCTGTGATGGAAGCAATCGATCGTTCAAAAAAATAATGTGTAGAAAGTATGGATTTTTGTCCATACTTTTTTAAATGTCCAATCTTTTTTGACATCTTTTTTACTTGCCATCATATATGATGATAAAGGGGTAAGCAAGATGGAGGTCTATGTTGAATTAACTTATTGTATGAATGGTATCTTATTTATCATGACTTATGAAATGATTTCATTATTGCTTAATATTAATTGGTCATTTTTGAAAATCCTTTTCTTGAGTTTTTTAAGTAATATATCGATTGTTCTCATTTATATAGACTATTTGCCATATATAAGTTTTTTATACTGGATTGTCCTTTTTTTATTTATTTTTAAAAAACAATTTTTCTTATATTTTCCAGTTTTTTTAATTGTTTATTTTTCAATACTATTCTTTATCAATACCCTAATAAAAGAATCATTTATATACAACGGAATCTTGATTACTCCCATAAATTATAAAGATATAGTTATTGTTGTTATGACATGTGTTTTTTTAATTATTGAAACAATTTATTTAATTTATGCAAAAAGAAAAATAAAACCAAAAGATGATCTATATGATGTAACACTTATTTTTAATAATAAGATTTATCATCTTTCAGGGTTTTTAGATAGTGGTAATCATGCAAACTATCTAGGTTATCCACTTATTTTTATTAAAAAAAGTAAAATTGATACTTATCAACAATTAGATACATTGATTATTGATGGCTTAAAAAAAAGAAAAATAGATATTATTTTAGTTGATCAAGTTTTAGTAAATAAGCAATCTTTAAGAAATGTTTATATAGGTGTATTGGATGAATTAGATTATGATTGTTTATTAAATAAAGAATTGATGGGAGGGATTATTTGATGTGGCAAATGATTAGACAGTTTTTAAATACAAAACAGTATCTTTATTATATAGGAAGACATGATATTTTACCGCCTCCTTTAAAAGGTCAACAAGAAAAGGAAATAATTGAAAAAGCAGTTTCTGGGGATCAAAAAGCAAGAGATTTATTGATTGAACATAATTTAAGATTGGTTGTTTATGTTGCTAAAAGATATGACAATAGCGCCAATTGTCCTTTGGAAGATTTAATTAGTATTGGCACAATTGGTTTAGTAAAAGCAATCAATACTTTTAAGGCAGATAAAAATATTAAACTTGCTACGTATGCTTCAAGGTGTATTGAAAATGAAATACTTATGTACTTAAGAAAAAATAATAAGATTCGTTATGAGATTTCTTTAGATGAACCTTTAAATATTGATTATGATGGTAATGAGTTATTATTAGGAGATATCGTAGGAACTGATGATGATCTTGTTGAACAAGAAATGTTGAAAAGTGATCAAAAGAAAATTTTTTATGAAGCTTTAAAAGAATTAAATGAAAGAGAAAAAGAAATATTGATTTTAAGATATGGTTTATCTAATAATGATGAATTGACACAAAAGGATGTTGCTGATTTATTAGGTATTTCACAATCTTATATTTCTAGATTAGAAAAAAAGATTATAAAAAAATTAAGAAGTCAATTAAATTATGATGAAGTGAAATAGTATATTTTTATCAAAAAAAGCCACACTAATTTTGGTGATTATTGTGGAAAAAGAAAGTTTTATGAGCACTATCCCTATTCAAAAAACACTTTCTAAAGAAGAATTATATACTTTGATTCAAAATTATCAAAAGAATCATGATCAAAAAAGTAAAGAAATGATTATTCTTTCTAATACAAAATTAGTGTTATCTCTAATGAAAAGATTTTACCAAAAATCAAATCATTATGAAGATCTGTTTCAAGTAGGCATCGTTGGTCTAATAAAAGCAGTCGATCATTTTGATACCAATTATCAATTACAGTTTTCAACGTATGCAGTTCCTTTGATCATTGGTGAAATGAAACGTTATTTAAGAGATAATACACAAGTTAAGATTTCTAGACCAATCAAGGATTTAGCTTATGCTATTTTAAAAGAAAAGGAAAAATATTTAAATCAATATCAAAGAGAACCAACGATTCAAGAATTATCACAAAATTTAAATATTGAAAAACAAAATATTATAGAAGCAATGCAATCTACTCAAAGCATTGCTTCTTTCCAAGATGCTGTAGGAAATGATGATCAAAATGAATTATCATTATCAGATATTATCTCACTAGATCCAGAAACATTGAAGCATTATCATGATCACCTTGATTTAAAAAATGCCTTTGATTGTTTAAATCAAAGAGAAAAGAAAGTAATTCAAGAAAGATACTATCAGGGTTATTCGCAATGTGAAATAGCAGATGAGCTTTTTGTATCACAAGCGCAAATTTCTCGAATTGAAAAAAAAGCTTTAGAAAAATTACATAAAAAATTAGTCTAAAGCATATTTTATAGGGGTGATCGTATGAGATTTGTATCATTACAATCAAAAGATGTGATTAATGTTTATGATGGTAAAAAAATAGGGTATATTGCGGATATTGAATTAGATTGGTGTCAAAAATGTATACGTGCTTTAATTGTCGAAAAAATGAATTTTTTTCATTTTTTTTGTTTTTTTAAAGAGCCTCCTGTCTTAGTTATTCCGATTGAATGTGTGATTTCTTTAAAAGGCGATGTGATTTTAGTGAATATTGAACAGGTTTAGCTAGATTTCCTTGTTGATACCTTTGATAATCAATAAATGTATGGTATAATATTGAGGAAATAAAAGGAGGATGACTTCATGGGTTACGGTGAAAAAGTAAAAAAATGGTTTTTTGATGAAGATGGGGATGGAGAAGATATTGCTGAAGATTATGATGCTGTAGAGGTTGATACTGAACCTAAAACAAGCTTATTTGAACAAGCAAAATTTTCTAAAACAAGCGAAGCTGTGAAATCATTAAATATGAATAAAGATAGTCATTTAGTTTTATTTGAACCACGTTCATTTGGAGAAACTCAAGATATTGCAAATTATTTAAAAACAAAAAAAGCAACAGTTGTTAATTTACATCGTTTACAAAAAGATCAAGCTAAACGTGTTGTTGATTTCTTAAGTGGTGTTATTTACGCTATTGAAGGTGACATTCAAAGAATTGGACCAAAAATTTTCTTATGTACACCTCGTAATATTTCTGTTGCAGGAACAATTGATTTAGATGAAGATGAACAAGAAGATTAAAAAGTATGGTTTCCATACTTTTTTAAGTTATGTTTGAACATTTTAAAGGGGAAGAAGTCTTTGTAAAAAAGGTACTTGATTATTTGGATCAAGTACAATATAAACAAAGACTTATTTTAACGCAATTTTTAGATCCGTATCATCAATCAATTGTTAAAAGTGTTATTGGGCATCAAGATGAAGTTCAAGTTTTAGAAAATGGTGGTTTTATTCATAGTGAAAGTCAAAGAATGATTATTGCTCCTTATTTTTATGAAATAGAAAAGGAAGATTTTGAAATCGTTGTTTGTAAGATTATTTATGCAAAAAATTTTGAAAAATTAACACATCGAGACATTTTAGGTGCTTTAATGTCTTTAGGAATTAAAAGAGAGTTATTTGGAGATATTGTTGAAAAAGACAAAGATTTTTATTTAGCTATTGATCGACATATTTATGAATATTTAAAAGATCATTTATCAATGATTAAAAGAAGTAAAGTAAAGTTTGTTGAATGGGATGAAGAAATAGAAGTAAAAAATGATTATTTAGTAAAATCATTTATTGTATCTTCATTTCGATTAGATAAGATCATTTCTTCTTTTTATAAAATTTCAAGACAAAAAGCAGCAGAATTTATTCGTGCTGGTCATGTAAAAGTTAATCATAAACCGGTTGAACAAATAAATTATTTATGTAATAATAAAGACATAATATCATTCAAAAAGCATGGTAGAGTGATGTTTGTTGATTGTAATAAACAAACACGCTCTGATAATTATGTGGTTGAAGGGTATTTTTATAAGTAGGGAGTGAACATGATGTCATTGAAAAAACAAGTATTTGGTTATAATAAGTCACAAGTTGATGAATTGATCAATGAAAAAGATAATGAAATAAAACAGTTGAATGATCAAATTAAAAAATTACAAGAAGATTATCAACAATTAGAACATCAAAAATCATTATTGCAGCATCGTGTAAACATCCAAGAACAAACAAATGAAGAAATTGCACGTCTTGCATTAAAAGAAGCAAGCGAACTTATTGACAAAGCGAAAAAGAATGCTAATATGATACTGAGCGAATCGCTAGAGTATGTTCGTTCGTTGTCTGGTGAGATGAGCGACTTTAAGGCGCAAGCTGTTAAATTTAGAGCTTCGGTAGAAAAAATGTCAAAAGATATCCTTGAGTCTATTGATCAATCTGAAGTTTACAATTTAATTAATGAAGATAAATACGATGAAGGAGACAGTTTATAATTAGAGTTTTAAGAGAGCTGATGGTTGGTGTAAATCAGTAACAAAGATTATAATGTATCACTCTGGAGTAGCCCTTTGAATTAAGTAGAAGGTGACGTTAATCGCGTTAAGATTTCAAGAGCGTATGAAAATACGAATTAAGGTGGTACCGCGATCACATCGTCCTTAGGATGATGTGTTTTTTTATTTTTAAAGAGAGGAAAGAAAAAATGAATTACAAAGACACATTATTAATGCCAAAAACTGACTTTGAAATGCGTGGAAACTTACCAAAAAAAGAACCTAAGTATGTAGAACGTTGGCAAGAAAACGACATGTATAACAAAGTTATCCAACAAAACGAAGGAAAAGACAGCTTTGTCTTCCATGATGGTCCTCCATATGCTAATGGAAATATGCACATGGGACATATGTTAAACAAAGTCATCAAAGACGTTATTTGTCGTTATAAAAATATGAATGGTTTCTATACACCATATATTCCTGGATGGGATACTCATGGTTTACCAATTGAAAATGCTATTCAAAAATTAGGTGTTAATCGTAAAGAAATGCCTACAGCTAAATTTAGAGAAAAATGTGATGCTTATGCTCATGAACAAGTAAATAAACAAATGGAACAATTGATCCGTATGGGAACATTTGCGGATTACAAACATCCTTATTTGACATTACAACATGAATTTGAAGCAAGACAAATTGAAGTGTTCGCTAAAATGGCGATGGATGGATTGATTTTCAAAGGATTAAAACCAGTATACTGGTCACCATCAAGTGAATCTGCTTTAGCTGAAGCTGAAGTTGAATATCATGATATCAAATCACCAACAATTTTTGTTAAATTCCAAGTTAAAGATGGTAAAGGAGTCTTAGATAATGATGTTAATTTCGTTATTTGGACAACTACTCCTTGGACAATTCCTGCTAACTTAGCAATCTGCTTAAATGCTTCTTATAACTATGCATTAGTAGAAACTGAAAAAGGAAAATTAATTGTCTTAGATACTTTAGTTGATGAATTAATGGCTAAATTTGAAATTACTGATTACAAAGTTGTTAATCATTATAAAGGATCTGAATTAGAATACATTACATGCCAACATCCGTTATATGATAGAGAATCATTAGTTATCTTAGGAGATCACGTAACAGCTGATTCTGGTACTGGATGTGTTCATACTGCACCTGGATTTGGGGCAGACGACTTCTTTGTAGGTCAAAAATATAACTTACCAGCTTATTGTAACGTTGATGAACATGGTTGTATGATGGAAGATTGTGGTGAATGGTTAGCTGGTCAATATGTTGATGACGCTAATAAAACAGTAACTATGAAATTAGATGAAATTGGAGCTTTATTAAAACTTGAATTCATCACACACAGTTACCCACATGATTGGCGTACTAAAAAACCTATTATCTTTAGAGCAACTGATCAATGGTTCTGTTCATTAGATAAAATTAGAGATAAATTATTGAGTGAAATTGATAATGTTAACTGGTTAAATGAATGGGGACACATCAGAATCTATAACATGATTAGAGATCGTGGAGACTGGTGTATTTCACGTCAACGTACTTGGGGTGTACCAATTCCTATTTTCTATTGTGAAGATGGAACTCCAATTATTGAACAAGAAGTATTTGATCATATTTCTGAATTATTTAGAGAACATGGTTCAAATGTTTGGTTTGAAAGAGATGAAAAAGATTTATTACCTGAAGGATATACAAATGAACATTCACCAAATGGTATCTTCAAAAAAGAAAAAGATATCATGGATGTATGGTTTGACTCAGGAAGTTCACATACAGGTGTGATGGTAGAAAGAGGATTTAATTATCCAGTAGATCTTTATTTTGAAGGTAGTGACCAATATCGTGGATGGTTCAACTCATCATTAATTATCGGTGTTGCTGCTCATGGTAAAGCTCCTTATAAAACTGTCTTATCACATGGTTTCGTATTAGATGGTAAAGGAAATAAAATGTCTAAGTCATTAGGAAATACAGTAGATCCTATTAAACTTGTTAACCAATATGGTGCTGATATCGTAAGATTATGGGCTACTTCTGTTGCTTATCAACAAGATGTTCGTATTTCTGATGAAATCATGAAACAAGTGGCTGAAGGATATCGTAAAATCCGTAATACCATGAGATTCGTTTTAGGTAACTTAAATGACTTCAAAGCAAGTGATTTAGTAGAAATCAAAGATTTACCTGGTGTTGATCAATATATGTTAGCTAAATTAAATGAATTAATGAAAGCTTATGATGAAGCTTATGCAAATTATGACTTTGCAACAGCCAATCAAGAAATCTTAAATTACTTTACAAATACTTTAAGTTCATTCTATATGGATTTCACAAAAGATATCTTATACATTGAAGATGCAAATTCTCCACGTAGAAGACAAGTTCAAACTGTTTTATATCATCATGCTAAAACAATGATGAAATTATTATCAACAGTACTTGTATTTACTGCTGAAGAATTACATGATCATTTCCATTGTGATGAAACTAAAGCAGAATCTATCTTCTTAGAACCAAAATATGAATTATTTGATATTGAAAATGAAGAAGAAGTTTTAGCTTATTTTTCTAAATTTATGGAAGTAAGAAAAGATGTTTTAAAATCTATGGAAGGTTTAAGAAATGAAAAATTAATTAAATCGAACATGGAAACAAAAGTAACATTATCTTTAAAAGATGAATATAAAGATATTGCTAACTTAAAAGATGATTTAAAACAATTATTTATTGTGGCTAAAGTTGAATTAGTTGATGATACAACTTTAGAAGAATATGAAACTAGCTACATTAAAGTTGAAAAATTCAACGGTGTACAATGTCCAAGATGTTGGAACTATTTCGATGAAGATGAAATGAATGGTGAATTATGTTCACGTTGTGCAAGTGTAGCTCATCGTGTAGCTGAATAGCAGATAACAGGATGTATCGAAAGATACATCCTTTTCTTTTTAAAAAACAATTTTGTAATGAAAAATAAAGCGAACTGTGTTATTATTTACGAGATTGTAGGTGAGGGAGTATATGAAAAAAGAAATATTAGGTAAATGTATGCTATTAATGTCTGCTCTTATTTGGGGAAGTTCTTTTATTGTTATGAAAAATGCTGTGGATTTTATTTCTCCATTTACGCTATTATGTATACGTTTTGTGTTAAGTACAATTTTCATTTCTATTTTATTTTTTAATAAAATAAAAAAAATCAAAAAACAAGATCTATTAGGTGGTTTTTTAGCAGGTCTAGCCTTATTTAGTGCTTTTTCAATTCAAACATTTGGTTTGCAATTGACAACACCTGGTAAAAATGCTTTTTTAACAGCCGTTTATTGTACGATTGTTCCTTTATTAAGTTGGCTTTATTTTAAAAAGAAACCCGATAAAGCACAAATATTTGCGGCTATCCTTTGTTTTATTGGAGTTGGTTTTGTTTCTTTAGATAGTTCCTTAAAGGTGAATTTAGGTGATCTTTATACTTTGATTGGTGGTTTTTTATATGCTGTTCATATTATTGTGTGTGAAAAAGCAATGAAAAAGACATCTCCAATTATTATTACTGCCTTACAATTTGCATTTGCTTCTATTTTTTCATTTATAGCAGCCTCTTTATTTGAAGATATTTCAGTTGTTTTCCATATTGATTCAAGTATTTATCTTCAAATCTTATATCTGGCATTTTTTGCAACTACATTATGTTATTTATTTCAAAATGTGGGACAAAAATTTGTTAATGAAAATATAGCAGCATTATTATTAAGCTTAGAATCTGTTTTTGGAGTTTTCTTTTCCATATTATTTGGACAAGAAATAATGACACTTCAAATTGGATTAGGATTTATGATTATTTTTATTTCGGTTTTGATATCAGAAACAAAGTTATCTTTTTTACATAGGGGAGGAAAACAATGATTAAAAAATTACTTACAATAACTTTATCATTGATGATGATTTTTACATCATTCGTACCAGTTTTCGCTGAAGGGGAAGAAGTCAATATTGTAGGACAATATGGAATTGTCATCGATAAAGATACCGGACAAGTTTTATACAATAAAAATGCCCATGATAAAATGTATCCAGCAAGTATTACAAAAATTTTAACATGTATTGTTGCTATTGAAATGTTAGATGATTTAGATAAAACAGCCACTATTACTCAAAGTGATATAGATACAGTTTGGGAAACAGGAGCTACTTCTGCAGACTTTACTGTCGGAGAAGTTGTCACTTATAGAGATATGTTGATGGGAGCAATGTTACCTTCAGGTGCAGATGCTTGTCGTGCTCTAGCTAATAATACGTGTGGTAGTCAAGAAAAGTTCGTTGAAAAAATGAATCAACTGGTAAACAAATTAGGGTTAAAAGATTCTCATTTTGTAAATACAACAGGAATTCATGATGATGATCATTATACAACAGCTTATGATATGGCTAAAATTACCCAATATGCTTTAAAGAATAAAAAATTTGTTGAAGTCTTTGATAGATATCAATATACGTCAAGTGATGGTCAACATCAATGGGTCAAAAAAGTTATTTATAAAAGTAAAAGAGACCATATTGATACATCAATGATTGAAGGCTGTAAAAGCGGTTACACAAGTAAAGCGCAAAGTACTTTATCTAGTTTATTGAATATTAATGATCATCATTATGTTTGTGTTGTTGGCTTTTCTAAAAATAGTGATGGTTATAATCATTGTACAGTAAATGATACCCTTGCTTTAGGTAATTATGTAAAAGATCATTATTCAGTTGCGAATATTATTAAAAAAGATGCAAAAATGAATTCTGTTAAAATAAAAAATGGTCAAACAAATAAAGTTGATGTCATCACAGAAAAAGATATCGAAGCTGTTTTACCAAATAATTACAATCCATCTGATTTAAAATATAAATATCATTTAAAAGATTTAACAGCTCCTGTTAAAAAAGATCAAAAAGCAGGAACAATGGATGTTTATTATCGAGATACTAAATTAGAAACAATTTCACTTAATACAACACAAGCAGTAGATGAAAGTGGTTCTGTTGTTTTTATGAGAAAAATGAAAAATGTTGTTTTACCATGTGTAATGGCAGTTGTCATCATTCTTGTGGTTTTATTATTAGTAAGAAAAATCATGATTAAACAAAGACGTAAAAAAAGACGTCAACAAAGAAATCGTAGAAAGTAGGGAAACCTACTTTTTTACTTATATATGCTTAATTATTGTATGTATATATAAGTAAATGTATTGACATATACTTATGTACACGTATAATATAAGCAAGAGGTGAGGAATATGACTTATAAATGCGTATTTAGTGATATTGATGGAACATTATTGAATTCAAAACATCAAATAAGTGAAAAAACAAAAAAGAAAGTACAACAGTTAGCTATACAAAATATTCCTTTTGTTCTTGTTTCAGCGAGAATGCCTAAAGGAATGCATTATTTTTTAGATGAATTACAAATAAAGGCACCAATGGTAAGTTATAGTGGAGGTTTGATTTTAGATGAAAATCAAAAAGTAATCTATTCAAAAGGATTTTCAGTAGAAATGGCGAAAAGACTTTATAAATATATTAAATATTATTATCAAATTCCTGTTAGTTTTTATGTTGAGAATCATTGGATGGTCGATGAAATAGATGAAGGAATTGAAGAGGAAAGCATTATTACAGGGTTAAAACCTGAAAAATTGGATTTAAATGGAGTTAAAAAGGTTCACAAATTATTAGTGATTGCTGAAGCAGGAATTGTTGATCGTTTAGAAATGAGCTTAAAAGAAAAATTTAGTGGTTTAAAGATTTATAAATCAAAAGATACTTATTTAGAAATTATGGATGAATCGGTATCAAAATCCAGTGCAATTCAATTTTTATGTGATAAAATGAAAATAGGTCTTCATCAAACAGTTTCTTTTGGAGATAACTATAATGATTTAGATATGCTTCTTTTAACAGGAAAAGGATTTACGATGGCTAATGGAGCGCAAGGTGTTTTAGAAAGTATTCCAACACATACGCTTTCTAATGATGAAGATGGAATCGTTTATGCATTAGATAATTTAGTAGGTGAATAAGGTGTATCAAGAAGAAAGAATTTATAAAATATTAGAAATATTAAAAACTAAAAAGACAATGACCAATCAAGAAATTATGGATCAATTTCATATTTCTAGAGATACAGCAAGAAGAGATATTGTTCGTCTTGTAAGTGAAAACTTAGCTGTTAGAACACATGGTGGTATTACTTTAAATGATGTACATCAAATTGGAAATTATCAAACAAGAAAACAAGAAAATGAAGAGATAAAAAATGAAATTGGCAAAACTGCTGTTTCTTTGATTGAAAATAACAAAGTGATCTTTTTTGATACTTCAACGACTGTTGCAGCTTTATGTCAATATGTAGAAAGTGATATAGAAGCTTATAGTCATTCTTTAGATAATATTGAAATATTATCGAATCATTGTTTATGTCAGATGATTGGTGGAACTTACTTTAAAAAGAATCGTTATATGTATGGAAGTCAAACGTTGAATATGATTGATCAAATTTATTTTGATTTAGCTTATGTAGCAGCAGCAGCTGTGATGGAAGATGGTATTTATGTTGAAGAATTTGAAGATGCTATGATTAAAAAAAAGGTAGCAAGTCGAAGTCAAAAAGTTTGCTTAGTTGTAGATCATAGTAAATTTAATAAAAAAAGTTCTTATAAAGCTTTAGCTTTTCAAGATATTGATGTTCTTGTTGTTGATTGGTTACCTGATACTTATCGAGAAAAGATAGAACAAGCAGGATGTCAAATAATATATACAAAAGAAAAGTAGATTCGTATGAATCTACTTTTTAGCAAGCATTTTATCAAAAAAATAACCAATTACTCTAAAAATCATGGCTAAACCAAAGATAGATAAAGCACCAATTGTTTCATATTTATGGAAAAGGAATGTACATAAAAAATATGTAATGATTCCTAATGCTGCTCCTAAACCTGTTAATAATGTCATGAAAACATCTTTTTGTTGTTGTTTCATAATTTCACCTCAAGAACTATTCTAACATAACAAAAACCAATAAACAATAAATAGAAGTTGTGCTATAATCTAGATAAAGTGAAAGGGGAAGTCTATGTATAATACGTTGATTTTTGATTTAGATGGAACACTTGTAGATTCAATAGAAGATTTAGCTTTATCTACAAATATATTAATGGAAGAAAATCATTTTCCTACCTATGATTTAGATACATATAAACAATTTGTAGGAAATGGTGTTGATAAATTAATAGAGCGTGCTTTACCTGAAAAATATAAAAAAGATGTGAGAAAATATCGTACACGTTTTGATGAAATTTATAAAGAAAATTGTTTAAAACATACAAAACCTTATTCAGGAATGAAAGAATTAATTGATGAACTTTATCATCAAGGGTATAAATTAGCAGTTGTAACGAATAAACCAAAAATAAATGCAGTAACAATTGTAAATCATTTATTTCCTGGTAAATTTATGTATGTTTTTGGAAATACAGTTTATCAACCAAAAAAACCACATCCTTGTTTAGTACAACTAGCTATGCAGTTAATGGAAAGTAATAAAAATGAAACATTGATGATTGGTGATAGTAATGTAGATATTGAAACAGCCATCAATGCTAAAATTAAATCTGTAGGGTGTGAATGGGGCTTTAGAGGAAAAGAAGAACTTGTTCAAGCTGGAGCAACTTATACTGTTTCTAAACCAAGTGATATTAAGGACATTCTAAAATGATTGCAGTATCGAGATGTTTAATTGGTGAAAATTGTACATATGCTGGAAAGAATAATCTTTGTAAGGAAATAAAGGAACTTTATGATCAAGGTTTAGTGTTACCACTTTGTCCAGAAGTCTTAGGTGGTTTACCAATTCCTAGAACACCTTGTGAAGTTATTGGAGAAAAAGTGATTGATCAAAAAGGAATTGATCGTACAAAAGAATATACACAAGGTGCTAAAATTGCTTTAGATAAATGTTTAGAAAAAAATATTAAAATAGCTGTTTTAAAAGCTAAAAGTCCAAGCTGTGGAAAAAATCATATTTATGATGGAACATTTTCACATCAGCTTGTTGAAGGTGATGGTATTTTTGTACAGATGTTAAAAGAAAAAGGAATTGCAGTTTATAGTGAAAATGAAGTAACTCTTAATTTAAGCAGTGATACTGAATATGGAGAGAATTTATTTAGTAGGAAAGATGTAAGTAATTTTGTTAGTGAAAATGATATTACAGTGGAAGAAGTGAGTACTATTGCAGTTAATTTAATGACTAAACTTATGAATTTTAGGTTTTTTGGGTTGATATATGGAATGAATGAGTTAAATGATGAGGTAATAGATAATTCTTTCTATGATAGTAAAGTAGGTATGTAGATTATGAATGGAGCTAATAAAACTTAGTTCTTTTCTTATGAATTTTAAGTAAGAATTAAGCAAGATTTAAGCAAGATGTATTGAAGTTTGTGTGAAAAAATGATATAATATTTATAGTTAAGAATTGAGGTGAACTGTATGAGTAATTATATTCCACCATTTGAAATTACAAATGAAATGTTAGATAGGGTTGCTAGCATTATGGAGAAAATAGGTAAGTTAGGAGATATAAGTAACTTAGATAAAACCCCATATTTAAGAAAGCAAAAGAAAATTAATTCTATTCATTCTTCACTTGCTATAGAAAATAATTCACTTAGTTTAAATCAAGTTACTGATGTTATTAATGGTAAAGTAGTTATTGGAAAACAAAAAGATATACAAGAAGTTAAGAATGCTTATAAAGCATATGAAATGATTAAAGAAGTTAATCCATATTCTATAAGAGATTTGAAGAGGGTTCACGGGTGCATGACTTTTTTAACAGTAGAAGACAGTGGTAAATTTAGAACTGGTGCTGAAGGAGTATTTGATGGAGATAAGTGTATATTTATATGCCCACAAGCTCATATGGTTAGTTCATTAATGGAAGAACTATTCAAATTTATAAAAAGTAATAAAGATAAAATACATCCTCTTATTCTTTCAAGTGTTTTCCATTATGAGTTTGTTTTTATACATCCATTTAGTGACGGAAATGGAAGAATGGCAAGGCTTTGGCAAAATATTTTATTATATCAGTGGAGAAATATATTTGAGTATTTACCAATAGAGAGTAAAATCTATAAGTATCGAAATGAATACTATAAAGCGATTAGCGAGTGTCATAAAAATGGTAACTCTAATGTGTTTATATGTTTTATGTTAAAAATGATAGAAGAAACAATAGATGAAGCAATAACAACATCAAATGTTGCATTAACAAATGAACTTGTTAATGTTAATAAGTTACTTGATGTAATGGAACCAAGCATACCACTAACGGCTTTGGAAATTATGACTAGACTTGGTATTAAGTCTAAAGAAACTTTAAGAAATTCTTATTTAAACCCAGCAATAAAATTAGGGATGATTAATTTAACATCTCCTCTTAAACCTACTAGTAAAAATCAAATGTATTATAAGTCTTAAACAAGAATTAAGCAAGATTTAAGCAAGATGAAAGATAAGAAATATTTGAAACTGACTCTTTTATTCCTAAAAGTGATGATGCGATTAAATCAGATGATTTAATAGAAATCAAAAATCATTTTAGATTATTTGATTATTGTCTTGATATAATAGATGAAGAACTTTCTAAAGATATTATGATTAATATGAATAAAATACTTAAGAGAAATACAACTGATGAAGATAATCCTAGATATATTGTAGGTGGATTTAAAATTGTACCTAATAAGATAGGATTAATAAATGTTATTGATTTTAAACTGAAAGATAAATAAAAAAAGTACTTTTCAAATTAGTATCTTTGTGGTATAATTTAGTACATAAAGCGAAGAAGAAGAGGAGTAGTAAACAAGATTTTGTAGAGAGTTAACGGTTGGTGGAAGTTAATAAATTAAGTTTATGAAGGTAGCTTGTGAGTGTTTATTTGAATAATAGTAGAATAAAACGAGTTATGCACGTTAAGCATATAAGATAGAAATTAAGGTGGTACCGCGGTTAATAATGGTAGTAAGTTATAATCGCCCTTTGGTAACCACTTTTTATTTTGGAGGGAAATTATGTTAGAAAAGAAATATGACCATAAGATGGTTGAAGAAGGAAAATATGAGAATTGGTTAAATCATAAGTATTTTGAAAGTGGAGATATGAGTAAGAAACCTTATGCAATAGTTATTCCACCACCTAATGTTACAGGAAAACTTCATTTAGGGCATGCTTGGGATACTACATTACAAGACATTATTATAAGGTTTAAAAGAATGCAAGGATATGATGCACTTTGGGTTCCTGGGATGGATCATGCTGGTATTGCTACTCAAGCTAAAGTTGATGCCAAATTAAAAGATATGGGAATTAATCCAAGAAGTTTAGAGAGAACTGAGTGGCTAAAGTATGCTTGGGACTGGAAAAATGAGTATGCAGAAAATATTCATAAGCAGTGGGCTAAGATGGGGTTAAGTCTAGACTATACGAAGGAGAGATTTACACTAGATAGGGGACTAAGTGATGCTGTTAAACATGTTTTTGTAACTCTTTATAATGAAGGTTTGATTTATAGGGGAGAAAGAATTATAAACTGGGACCCACAAGCTATGACAGCTTTATCTAATGAAGAAGTTATTTATAAAGATGTTCCTGGTGCATTTTATCATATTAAGTATTTTATTGAAGGGACAGATGATTATTTAGAGGTTGCAACTACTAGACCTGAGACATTATTTGGGGATACTGCTGTCGCTGTTAATCCAAATGACGAGAGATATAAGGATTTAATAGGTAAAAATGTAGTACTTCCTATAGTTAATAAACTTATTCCAATAATAGGAGATGAGCATGCTGACCCTGAGTTTGGTACAGGTATTGTTAAAATTACACCAGCACACGACCCTAATGACTTTGAAGTAGGAAATAGACATAATTTAGAAAGGATTATTGTAATTAATCCAGATGGTACAATGAATGAGAATGCTCTTGGTTATAATGGACTTGATAGATTTCTTTGTAGAAAAAAACTAGTAGAAGATTTAAAAAACGATGGCTTACTAATTAGTATAGAAGAGATTACTCACTCAGTTGGACACTCTGAGAGGACAGGTGTTATGGTTGAACCTTATTTATCAAAGCAATGGTTTGTTAAAATGAGACCACTTGCTGACAGGGTTCTTGAAAATCAAAAGGATAAAGATAGTAAAGTTAATTTTGTTCCTGAGAGATTTGAAAAAATTATGAATCACTGGATGGAGATTACTTATGACTGGTGTATTTCTAGACAACTTTGGTGGGGACATAGAATTCCTGCTTGGTATAAAGGGGATGAAGTTTACGTTGGGATGGAAGCACCTACTGAAGAAGGTTGGGTACAAGATACGGATGTACTTGATACATGGTTTAGTAGTGCACTTTGGCCTTTTAGTACTTTAGGTTGGCCTGAAGAAACAGACTTGCTTAAGAGATATTACCCTAATAACGTGTTAGTAACAGGATATGATATTATACCTTTCTGGGTAAATAGAATGACTTTTCAAGGACTTCATTTTACAGGCAAAAGACCTTTTAAAGATTGTTTAATACATGGACTTATTCGTGATAAAGAAGGAAGAAAAATGAGTAAGAGTTTGGGTAATGGGGTTGACCCAATGGATGTAATTGATGAGTATGGATGTGATGCTTTAAGGTATTTCTTATCAACTAGCAGTGCTGCAGGACAGGATTTAAGGTATGATGAAGAGAAGGTTAAGTCAACTTGGAACTTTATAAATAAGTTATGGAATGCTAGTAGGTTCTGTTTAATGAATATTGAAGACTTGAAAGTCTATGACTTTAGTAATTTGGCTGTTCAAGATAAATGGATACTTAGTAAATTAAATAAGGTAATTAGTAAGGTTACTAAGAATATGGAAAGTTATGAATTTAATAATGCTGGTGGGGAGTTATATAGCTTTATATGGAGTGATTTTTGTGACTCTTATATAGAGATGAGTAAGTTTAGTTTAGATAGTGTTAGTACAAAGAGTACTTTATGTTACGCTATAAGTGAAATTTTAAAAATGCTTCATCCATTTATGCCTTATGTAACAGATGAAATTTATAGTATGTTACCTATTAGGTATGCTGAAAATATTATGATTAGTAGTTATCCTTTAGTAAATGAAGAATTTAACTTTGATAGTGAAGAAAAGGAAACTGAAGAAATGATAGGTTTTATTGCTGCATTTAGAAATGTTAAACAGGAAAATGCTATAAGTAAAGATGCTAAAGTAATGGTTAATTTTGATAATTCTTTAATAAATAAAATGTTAAAATTAGATGGTAATTTGGTTAGTGAGAAACTTAGTATTAAAGAGTATAAAGTTAGTTATGGTAAGTTAGAAGCGATAATCTATTATGAAAAGGAAGTAACAGAAGAAGATATTTTGGCTAAAGAAAAGCAAATTGAAAGTTTGAAGGCTTCAATTTTAAAGAGAGAGAAACTTTTAAGTAATGCTGGTTTTGTTAGTAAGGCACCAGAACAATTAGTAAATGATGAGAAGATAAAACTTGAAGAAGAGAAGAAGTTACTTAGTACTTTAGAATAGGAAAAAGCCCACTTGATGTGGACTTTTTTATATGGAATTATTTCTATCATGTGTAGTAAATATGTTAAATTTTTAATGTTTTTTAAGCTTTTTACTATAAAAAATGAGAGCTTTTTCTCTGCTAGAATTTATCTTTTTTATTTGAAAAATTAAAATTTTCTTTAAAATCTATATATTTT
>OLWA01002084.1_pt1 | contig 18725 bp, 12 predicted proteins | sample 1673251 | NCBI WGS metagenome assembly OLWA01 (sample SAMEA3178937, study PRJEB25190) | human gut metagenome | biome: human gut; feature: human-associated habitat; material: faeces | place: Austria | collected 2013 | reverse complement strand
ACGGACGCATCCGGATGGCCGTCTGTTCTCCGAAGAGTTCTTTGGCGAAGAACAGCAGCGATTGTTTCAGGTCGGCGAACGAAACCCCTTCGTCGATGTAAAGCCCTTCGATCTGGTGGAAGATGCAGTGGGCACGGTAGGAGATGGCCTCGTTGCGGAAGACGCGGCCGGGGCAGATGACGCGGATCGGCGGGCGGTGGTGCTCCATCGTGCGCACCTGGATCGACGAGGTGTGGGTGCGCAGCAGGATGTCGGGGTTCTTCTCGATGAAGAAGGTGTCCTGCATGTCGCGCGCCGGATGTTCGGGCGGGAAGTTGAGTGCCGAGAAGACGTGCCAGTCGTCCTCGATTTCGGGCCCGTCGGCCACCGTATAGCCCAGCCGCGAGAAGATCTCGACGATCTGGTTCTTCACCAGCGAAATCGGATGGCGCGACCCGAGCTGCTCGGCCGAACCGGGACGGGTCGGATCGCCGATGGCTTCGGCATCGTCGGCCCTGCTCTCCTGCAATTCGGCGCGCAGGGCGGCGACCCGATCGGTGGCGGCCTGTTTCAGGGCGTTGAGCCGCTGCCCCACTTCGCGTTTGAGTTCGGGAGCCACCCTCTTGAACTCCTCCATCAGTGCGTTCAGTTCGCCCTTTTTCCCCAGTACCTTGATGCGGAACTCTTCGACTTCGGCCGCCGTTTTGGGGCGGAACTCTTCGACACGCCGCAGAAGTTCTTCGATTTTGCCAATCATATTTTGCGGTTTTATACTTTTTGCCTAATTTTATACGCTATATAAAATGCAAAGTTATAAATTTTTTGAGATATGTTGCGCAAATCGCTCGCTTTTGTCGTCGTTGCACTCCTCCTCGCCGCGGGGGCGTCGGCCCAGAGCGTCGGGCTCGTGCTGAGCGGCGGAGGGGCGAAGGGACTCTACCATATCGGGGTGATCCAGGCGCTCGAAGAGAACGAGATTCCGATCGATTACGTCGCCGGAACCTCCATGGGGTCGATCATCGCAGCGATGTATGCCGCCGGCTACGCCCCTTCCGAGATGCGGGCCATCGTCAATACGGGGGTGGTCAAGGAGTGGGTTTCGGGGCGCATCGACCCCAACCGCTACATGAGCTACTACCGGCAGCTGGGCAGCAACCCCTCGTTCCTGAGCGTGCGCGTGAATCTCGATAATCCGGCCGGCGAACGCCTCCAGTTCCCGACGAACCTCATCTCCTCGACGCAGATCGATCTGGCGCTGATCGAGCTCTTCGCACCGGCCACGGCCGCCTCCGAAGGCGATTTCGACCGGCTGATGGTGCCGTTCCTCTGCGTGGCCAGCGACATGAACCACCGCCGTCCGGTGGTGATGCGGAACGGCGATCTGGGTGTGGCCATCCGTTCGTCGATGTCCATTCCGTTGGTTTTCAAGCCCGTGTCGATCGATTCGATGCTGCTCTACGACGGCGGCATCTACGACAACTTCCCCTGGAAACCCCTCGACGAGGAGTTCCATCCCGACCTGATCGTCGGTTCGATCTGCACCGGAGGCAATGCCCCGCCGAGCGAAAACAACAACATCCTCGACCAGGCCTTCATGCTGGCCATGCAGGAGACCGACTACACGCTGCCGGCCGATCGGAGCGTCACCATCCGCCGGGCCGTAGGGGTCAACATGCTCGATTTCGACCAGGCCGAGGCGATCATGAACGCCGGTTACGAGGATGCCATGGCCGCCATGCCGCAACTGCTGGAGAAGGTGGGCGGACAGCGCCGCGACTCCACGTGGTATGCCGAGCGTCGGCAGGCCTTCCGACGCCGGTGCCCCGAGCTGGTCTTCAACGACTACCGCCTCGGCGGTCTGAAACGGGATCAGCGCGAACTCGTCCGCGATTTCGTGCAGGTCGACCGCCGTACGCCCGGCGTGCAGCGTCCGATGGGCTTTGCCGAACTGCGCGACAACCTCTTCGAAGTCCTCGTCGACGGCAACATGACGATGGATTTCCCGCAGGTGCGTTATGATTCGATCTCGGGTCACTACTCCTTCGAGGCGAATTTCTCGACCCGTCCCAGTTTCAAGATCACCGTCGGGGGCAACGTCTCCTCGACAGCCTTCAACCAGGCCTACATCGGCATCGGCTACCGCTGGCTCGGACGCACCTCGCAGCAGCTTGCCGCCGATCTCTACCTCGGCCCCCTCTACACGTGGGGATCGTTCGGCGGACGGACCGATTTCTATGCCTGGAAACCCCTCTTCTTCGACTATGCCTACAACTTCTCGGTGAGCAACTTCCGCCACGGCTATTTCGGCAACATCACCCGCATCCGCAACGCCGAACAGGTCAAGAGCAGCGACAGCTTCTTTTCGTTCGGGGCCGGGATGCCGCTGACCCACCGCAGTGTCTTTGCCCTGCGCTTCAACGGCGGACATGTCAACTACCGCTACGATTCCGAGGAGTTGTTTGCCGACGACACCGACCATTCGCGCTTTACGTTCTACGCGCTGCGGGCCGGTCTGGCGCGCAATACGCTCGACAAGTTCCTCTATCCGCGGCGCGGGTCGGAACTCTACCTCTCGGCGATCTGGGTCGGCGGGCGGGACAAGTACAGGCCCTGGGATGCCGAAGTCTTCATGTCGCGCGAGCACCGGCAGTGGTTCGGCGGTCGTTTTACGTGGAACAAGTTCTTCGATCTGCCGCAGAGCAGCTGGTTTTCGTTCGGCGTGAACGTCGACGCCGTCTATACGAACCACCCCTCGTTCCACACGGAGTATGCCACGCTGATGTCGATGCCCGCCTATACGCCGGTTTCGCATGCGCAGATGATCTACATGCCCGACTTCCGGGGCAAGCGTTTCGTCGCGGGCGGCGTGATGCCGACCTTCGACCTGATGCCCAACTTCTTCTTCCGGACGGGCTTCTATGCGATGTTCCGCAACCGGCGCGACTTCAATCCGCTGGGGGTTGAGGACGAACGCTGGCACTACGTCTCGGAGGCCTCGCTGGTCTACCATTCGCCGATCGGGCCGGTGAGCCTTTCGCTGACGAAGTACGATCTGAAGGATTGGAAGAACATCTATCTGACCTTCAACTTCGGCTACGCCATTTTTGCCCCGAAAGGGACCTTTTATTGATGGGCCGGAGTATGGTGGGAGAGACTTCCGGTCCGGTCCGGATCTTCTCCGTATGGGGCTGAAAAGAGCCGTTTCGGGGATTCTGTCCCATCCCGGTCCGTCTGGCGGTGCCGTCCCCGTTTCCCGAAGATTCCGCCCTGCACCGCATCGGGACGGAGCGTGGACGACAACCTCCCCTGCTCCCATGAAAAAAGAACCGTCCGGACCGGACGGTTCTTTTCGTGAAAGGGTCTGCGGACGGAATTCTCCGCCCCGGCACGCGGCCGGACCCCCTTACCAGATGATCACACGCTCCTCCTCGGGCATGAACATGGCGCCGTCCGTGATGCCGAAGGCGTCGTAGAAGTCCTGGAGGTTGCGCAGCGTGGCATCCACGCGCCATTTGCCCAGCGAGTGTACGTCGAGTTTGGTCAGACGGGCCGCCTCCTCGTCGCGGATATTCTGGGCCCAGAGCGTGGCGTAGGCCAGGTAGAAGCGCTGGGCGTCGCTGAATCCGTCGATCGGGGCCGGATGCTCCCCGCCTTCGAGCGAGTTCTGATAGGCCGTCCAGGCGACACGCAGACCGCCCTGGTCGGCGATGTTCTCACCCAGACACAGCGCACCGTTGGCATGCAGGGCCGGCTGTCCGTCCTTGGCCGGAAGCACCTCGATGGCGTCGAACTGCTTGACCAGCACCTCCGTCTTGGCCTTGAAGGCCTCGGCGTCGGCATCCGTCCACCAGTTGTTCATGTTGCCGTCCTTGTCGAACTGGCGGCCCTGGTCGTCGAATCCGTGGGTCATTTCGTGGCCGATCACCACGCCGATGGCGCCGTAGTTCACCGCGTCGTCGGCATCCGGATTGTAGAACGGCGGCTGCAGAATGGCGGCCGGGAAGCAGATTTCGTTGGTCGTCGGGTTGTAGTAGGCGTTGACCGTCTGCGGCGTCATGCCCCACTCGGCGCGGTCGACCGGTTTGCCGTATTTCGAGAGGTTGTCCTTCGTGGCCCAGAGGCTGGCGTCACGCAGGTTCTCGTAGTAGCTCTTCGCGGGATCGATCGTAAGCGTCGAGTAGTCCTTCCACTTGTCCGGGTAGCCGATCTTGACGGTGAAGGCGGCCAGTTTCTCCTGAGCCTTGGCCTTCGTGGCGTCGGACATCCAGTCCAGAGCGGCGATGTGCTGCGAGAGCGACGTCTGCAGGTTCTTGACCAGCTGCGTCATGCGCTGCTTGTCCTTCTCGGGGAAGTATTTGGCCACGTACATCTCGCCGACGGCCTCGCCCAGCAGGTTGTTGGGCACCGACATGGCGCGTTTCCAGCGGGGTTTCTGCTCCTGCTGGCCCGACATCGTGCGGCCGTAGAACTCGAACGAGGCGGTCTGGAAGTCGTCGCTCAGCGACGAGGCGCCGCCGTTGATGATCTGTGCGGCCAGGTAGTGGCGGATGGTTTCGAGCGGCAGGGTCTTGAGCAGTTCGTTGACGCGCTCCATGACGCGCTTCTGCTCGACGATCAGCCGGTCGACCTGCGCAAGACCCATCTGCTGGAAGTAGACGTTCCAGTCGAGGGCATCGTACGTGCGGGCGAACTCCTCGAGGGTCATCGGGTTGTACTGGGCCGGGATGTCGCGCTTCTCGACATTCGAGAAGAAGACTTCGGCCAGCGAATCCTCCACCGCCAGGGCGTCGGCCGCAGCCTTGTCGGCGGCTTCGGCCTCATAGCCGCACAGGGTGAAGAGCCGTACGAGGTAATTGCGGTAGGCCTCCTTGATCTTGGTATTCTCCGGGTCGACGTAGTAGTCGCGGTCGCCCATCGACAGCCCCGCCTGACCCACGTAGAGCGTGTTGAGATTGCTGTTCATCAGGTCGGCCATCACGCCGATGCCGAAGAACGGGTTGGCCAGCGCCATGTGGATCTCGGCCAGCAGCTGAGGCAGCTGTGCACGGTCGGTAAGTCCGTCGACCAGCTTCAGGTCGGCGGCCAGCGGAGCGGCGCCTTCGGCGTTCAGACGCGTCGAATCGAGCCCCATTTTGTAGAGGTCGGCGATCTTCTGCTCGACGCTTCCGGGCGTGGTCTCGAGCCGGGTCATCTCCTGGAAGAGCTGGTTGATGCGCTTTTCGTTGTTTTCGCGCAGCACGTCGAAGGAGCCGTAGCGCGAGAATTCGGGTTTGAGCGGGTTTTTCTTCTGCCAGCCGCCCGTGGCGTACTGATAGAAGTCGGCGTTGGGCGCTACCGAGAGGTCGAAGTTCGACGGATCGATGGCCGGAACCTTGGTGGTGGAGTTGTTCTGACAGGCTGCCATACAGGCCACGGTTGTTGCTAAAAGGATGATACGTTTCATAGCGTTGTGTTCGGGTTTCGATGAGAAACGGAGATCTCCGCAGGACCGGAAATCTCCGTTTCGGGATTCTTGAGTTCGTCGGGCCGCCTATTCGCGGATGGCCTCAACGCCGGGCAGCGTACCGAACTCGATGTACTCGAGCAGGGCGCCGCCGCCGGTCGAGATGTAGGAAACCTGGTCGGCCAGGCCGAACTTGTTGATGCAGGCTACCGAGTCGCCGCCGCCGATGAGCGAGTAGGCGCCCTTCTTCGTAGCCTCGGCGATGGCCAGAGCCACCTCCTTGGAGCCCGTGGCGAACTTGTCGATCTCGAAGACGCCTACCGGGCCGTTCCACAGAATGGTCTTGCAGCCGAGGATGTGCTCGCGGAAGATCTTCTTGCCTTCGTCGGCGATGTCGACACCCTCCCATCCGTCGGGGATGTTGTCGGCCGGAGCCGTCGAGGTGTTGGCGTCGGCCGAGAATGCGTCGGCGATCAGCGCATCGGGCGACATGACGAGCTGTACGCCCTTCTTCTTGGCCAGCTCGAGGATCTCCAGGGCCACGGGGAACATGTCGGGTTCGCAGATCGAGTTGCCGACCTTGCCGCCCTGGGCTGCGGCGAACGTGTAGGTCATGCCGCCGCCGATGACGATCGAGTCAACCTTCTCGATCAGCGCCTTGATCACGCCGATCTTGGTCGAGACCTTCGAACCGCCGATGATGGCGCAGAACGGGTGCTGCGGGGCCTCCATGAGCGACGAGATGGCCCGAACCTCCTTCTCCATCAGGTAGCCGAACATCTTGTCGTTGGGGAAGTGCTTGGCGATCAGATAGGTCGAAGCGTGCTTGCGGTGAGCCGTACCGAAGGCGTCGTTGATGTAGCAGTCGGCATACGAAGCGAGTTTCTTGACGAACTCCTTCTGCGGACCCTCCTTGAGGGCCTTCTTGGCGGCATCCTTCTCCTCCTTGGTGGCGTCCTCGGCCAGACCGCGGGGTTTGCCCTCCTCCTCGGCGTAGAAACGCAGGTTTTCGAGCAGAACCACTTCGCCCGGCTTGATGTTCTTGCACATCTCGGCGGCCTTTTCGCCCATGCAGTCACCGGCGAACTGGACCTTCACGCCGAGGTTCTTCTCGATGGCGGGAACGATCTGTTCGAGCGAGTATTTCGGATCGGGGTTCTTCTTCGGACGACCCATGTGCGACATGAGGATCACCGATCCGCCCTCGGCCAGGACCTTCTTGATGGTCGGCATGGCGGCACGGATACGCGTGTCGTCGGTTACTTCGCCCTTTTCGTTGAGGGGCACATTGAAATCCACGCGGATGATCGCGCGTTTGCCTTTGAAATCGTAAGTGTCAATCGAGTTCATAGCTCTTTGATTTTAAGTATTTTGTAGAAATTCTTCCTCTCTTTCGGGTTTGGTTCTCCGCGGTCGGATTCCAAATCCGCGACAAATTTAATGAAAAAATTCAGGAAACCTGTTATCCGAATAACAGAAAATTGATTTTCAGCCGTCGGAGGCTCCTTTCGGGGAGTCAGTATTTGTAGCGCACCCACTTGAGCAGCTCTCTGAACGAGGGCTTCTTGCCGTACATGAAGATGCCCACGCGGTAGATCTTGGCGGCCAGCCAGACCGTGCCGACGAACATCGCGGTAAACGAGGCGTAAAGGATCGCCAGCGAAAGGATCACCTCCCAGAGGGGAATGCCGTACGGAATACGCGCCATCATCACCACGGGCGAGGTGAGCGGGATGATCGAGAACCAGAACGAGAGCCGTGAATTGGGATCCTCGATGACGGCCAGCATCACCAGCAGGGCGAGGATGATCGGCAGCGTGATGGGCATCTGCAGCTGCGAGGCGTCCTGGACGTTGTCGACGGCCGAGCCCACGGCGGCGAACAGGGCCGAATAGAGCAGGTATCCGCCGATGACGAACAGCAGCAGACAGCCGAAGATCCGGAGGATGTAGCCCAGGTCGGTCATGGCGGCCAGCGCCTGCATCATTTCGGGATCCAGACCGCCCGTTGCGGTGCCGGGCATCCCCTGCTGTATGGCCTCGATGCCGCTCAGGGCCTCGGCGGGCAGCAGCTGCGGCATCACGAATCCGCCGACGACCGCCACGAGAAGTCCCCACAGCAGGATCTGCACCACGGCGACGGCCGCTACGCCGAGGATCTTGCCCATCATCAGATCGAAGGGCCTTACCGACGAGACCATCACCTCCAGCACGCGGCTGTTCTTCTCCTCGATGACCGACTGCATGACCATCGATCCGTAGGCCATCAGGAAGATGTAGAGCATGAATCCCAGTACGTAGCCGATGGCCGTGGCGGCGGCTGACGAGCGGGCCTGGGCATGCTCCTCCTGCGACTTGTCGTTGCGGAAGGTCTGCATCGTGACCGTGGTCTTCACCTCGTCGAGGATCCGGTCGAGCTCCTCGATGTCGTAGGCCTTGAGCTTTTCGGTTTCGAGGATCTTGGCGATCTGCTCGGTGATGGTGCTTTCGAGCGAGAGCGACGTCGAGGCGTTGGCGTAGAGCTGTACGTCGTTCGGGTTTTCGAGGATGTCGCGTCCGATGCAGAGCACGCCGAAGAGGTCGGTCAGTTGTTTGCGGGCCTCGTCGGGCCTCAGGCCGGTCGGTTCGAAGCAGACCGTGGCGTTGTTTTCGAGGTGCTGAGCGACGATTCCGCTGTCGTCGATCACGGCGATGCGTTTCTGTTCGCCGTGCGAATACTTCATGATCAGGGCCGGGGCGGCCATCAGGGCCACCATCAGGATCGGCGTGATGAGCGTCGAGAGGATGAAGGACTTTTTGCGGACGCGTTCGTTGAATTCGCGCTGGATGATAAGCAGGATATTGGTCGACATGGTGTTGCAGGTTTTCGGGGGCGGAATTCGGGGTTAGAGCGTGCCGTTGACGGCGCGGATGAAGATGTCGTTCATCGAGGGGATCAGTTCGCGGAACGACCGCAGGTCGACCGTCTCGTTGACGGTGGCGATGACCTCCCGCACGCGGTCCGGCTGTTCGACGTGGAGGCGGAGTGTCCGATAGGGCGAGGTCTCGCCGGAGAACTCGCCGGCGCCCTCTGCGAAGGCCTCTACGGCCATACCGTCGAGAATTTCGCACCGTCCCTCGAGCGAACGGCGCAGCGCCGCCTCATCGCCGCGGTAGGCCACCTCAAAGAGGTTGGCGCCGTGACGGCGGCGGATCTCGTCGACGCGCCCCGAGAGGATGTTCTTCGAGCGGTTGATGAGCGTGATGTGGTCGCAGATCTCCTCCACGGAGGACATGTTGTGGGTCGAGAAGATCACCGTGGCCCCCTTGTCGCGCAGGGCGAGGATCTCCTCCTTCAGGAGGTTGGCGTTGATCGGGTCGAAGCCCGAGAAGGGTTCGTCGAAGATCAGCAGCCGCGGCCGGTGGAGCACCGTGACGATGAACTGCACCTTCTGGGCCATCCCCTTCGAGAGCTCCTCGACGCGCTTGTCCCACCAGGCCTGGATGCCGAAGCGTTCGAACCACGCTTGGAGCCGCACGGTGGCTTCGCGGCGCGAAAGCCCCTTCAGCCGGGCGAAGAAGAGGGCCTGTTCGCCGACCTTCATCTTCTTGTAGAGACCGCGCTCCTCGGGCAGGTAGCCGATGCGGCGGACGTCGTCGGGGGCGATGTCGTGGCCGTCGAAGAGGACGCGGCCGCTGTCGGGGGCCGTGATGCGGTTGATGATGCGGATGAGGGTGGTTTTTCCGGCACCGTTGGGTCCGAGCAGTCCGTAGACCGATCCTTCGGGGATCGAGAGCGAGACATCGTCGAGGGCCGTATGGTCGGCGTAGCGTTTGGAGACGTGTTCGACCGCAAGCAAATCCTTCATGAGGAGTGTCAGTTTTTCGAAGTTGTGCTGCAAATATACGCAAAATCGGGGAAGATTTATCGAATTTCGATAAATTGCAACCGGTTTTGTCGTTCGGTGTTGCCGATCGGAGCGGACCCGGTAACGGCGGGGGTTGGCCGTTGGCGGAAGTTTCCGTATCTTTGCCGCCGTGAAGGAGTCGAAATTCGTCAAAACCAAGATCGTGGCGGGATACGTGCTGCTGGTGGCCGTGAGTATCCTGGCCATCGCCTATGTCTACCGGGCGGTGGTGCGCTTTTCGGCGCCCGACAGCGACTATGCCCTGCTTCACACCAAACGCACGGCCGTCAACCGCACGTTGTACCACCTCTACCAGGCCGAGAGCTACGGCCAGCTGATGATCGCCGGCTACCTCTCCTACGAAAACCGGTACCGGAGCGAATTGCGGACCGTGCGGGGTTGTATCGATACGCTGCGGCAGCTGACCTCGGCGGAGGATTCGCTGCAGCGGCTGCGGCTGGACAGCATCACGCGGTTGCTGGCCGACAAGGAGCGCCGCACGATGAGCCTGCGGCAGACGATCCGTGCCGGTTCGACGGCCGGACTGCTCGACAAGAGTATCCGCGAACTGATCGGTCCGCAGACGAGCATCGTGGCCGACACAACCCCTTTCCGACGGACACTTCGGCCCGCGAGATCCTCGAGACCCGCCGGCACGGCCGACAGCGTCGCCAGCGTCCGTTCCGATACGCTTGGCGAACCCCGTGCCAGACGTCCCTTCCTGCAGCGTGTGGCCGGCCTGTTCGGCACCCGGCAGGATACGGCCGAGGTGGGCGCATCGCGACATGCGGCGGGGTCGATGCTGCCCGTGGGGGTGGTGCGCGACACGATCGAACTGGTCCTCCAGGCCCTGCAGGACAGCGTCACGAGCAACCGTCTGTCGATCTACGACCGCGCCTGGCAGGAGGGGCTGCGGCTGAGTTACAGCAACGATCTGGTGAACATGAAGATCTACAGCCTGATCCTCGACTTCGAGGCCGAGGATACGGCGCTGCTGATGCGTCGCATCCGTCGTTCGGAGGGGATTCGGCGCCGGACGTCGCACATCCTGGGCGGGGTGACCGGCGGTTCGATCCTGCTGATGCTCTTCTTCGTGGGGATCCTCTGGCGCGACATCAACCGCGGCAACCGCTACCGCCGCGAACTGGAACGGGCCAACCGTGAGAAGGAGGCCCTGCTGGCGGCCCGCGAGCAGCTGATGCTGGCCATTACACACGACATCAAGGCCCCGCTGGGGTCGGTGATGGGATATATCGATCTGCTTTCGCGGTTGACCGACGACAAGCGGCAGGCGCTCTATCTGCACAACATGAAGGATTCGTCGGAGCATCTGCTGGCGCTGGTCAACAGCCTGCTGGACTTCTACCGGCTGGATGTCAACAAGATCGAGGTGCAGCATGTGGTCTTTAGTCCGGTGCAGCTCTTCGAGGCCATCCGGGCGGGATTTGCCGCCGCGGCAGCGGCCAAGGGGCTCGATCTGCGGTTCGAGGCGGGGGCGGGTGCTGCCGGAATGGTCGAGGGGGATGCCTTCCACATCCGGCAGATTGCCGACAATCTGCTCTCCAACGCCTTGAAATTCACCGATACGGGTTGGGTGAAGCTGCGGGTCGACGTGGTGCGCGGCGAGCTGATCTTTTCGGTGCGCGACACGGGTCGCGGCATAGGCCGCGGGGAGCGCGAACGGATCTTCGGCGAATTCGTTCGGCTGAGTTCGGCCCGCGGGGTCGACGGATTCGGACTGGGGCTCTCGATTGTCGACCGGCTGGTGAAGCTGCTCGGCGGCCGCATCTCGCTCGAAAGCCGGCCCGGCGAGGGGAGCCGCTTCATCGTCACGCTGCCGGTTTGCAGGGCGAAAGGTGCCGCCGTCGGTTCGGATTCCGGCGTGCGGCCCGGGCCGACGTCTCCGTCATCGGGCTGCCGGGAGGCTTCGGAACGCGGTCTGCGCGTGCTGCTGGTCGACGACGATCCGCTGCAGCTGGAGATAAAGAGAGGCGATCACGTGATCGTGGAGACCGCCAGAGGTATTGAGTTCGGCACGGTCGTTGCCGGCATCGAGGCCGAGGCCTGTCAGTATCCCGAGTATGTGGGCAAGGTTGTCACGGAGGGGCGTTTCGATGTGGTGCTGACCGATATACAGATGCCGTCGGCCGACGGATTCACGGTCCTGAAGACCGTGCACGGGGTCGATCCGACGCTGCCTGTCGTGGCCGTTTCGGCGCGTGGCGAGTTGACCCTCGACCTGTTGCGCGGGAAGGGATTTGCCGGGTGCCTGCGCAAGCCTTTCTCCTCGCAGGAGCTGGTCGGGGCGATCCTTGCGGCCTGGCGCGCGGCGCGGCCGGACGGGGAAGGGGCGGACGGCGCGACCGAATCCTCCGAATCCTCCGGGACGACGAGCGGAGCGGCGGATGCGGCTCCGATGTCCGGGACGGATCCCGACGGTGTGACAGCTCGCCGTGACGGTTCCGACGCTGTTGCGACGGCGGTTCCTGCGGGGGAGAATCCCCTCCGGCGACCCGATGCGGCGATCGATTTCAGCCCCTTGACGGCCTATGCGGGCGATGACGTTGAGGCGGCGCGGAGCATTCTGCGCTCCTTTGTCGAGCAGACGACGGCCAACTGCGCCGCCCTGGAACGGGCGCTTGATGCGGGAGATTCGACGGGCGTCAGGTCCCTCTCCCACAAGATGGTTCCGATCTTCACGATGCTGGGGCTGGAGAGGGTCTCCGAAGCGCTGCGGCGGGCCGAAACCGCCGACGATCCGCTGGCCGGCGGCACGGAGTTGCGGCGTGCCGCAGCGACGATCCGCAAGGTGGTTGCGGAAGCGGAAAAAAACGTATCTTTGTGGAACGATGGAACGGATTCTGATTCTTGACGATGATATCACCTTTGCGCTGATGCTGCGCACGTGGCTCTCGAAACGCGGTTTCGAGGTGGCGACGGCTTCGACGGTCGCCGCCGCACGCAAAATGCTCTCCGAAGAGCATTATTCACTGGTATTGAGCGATATGCGGCTTCCCGACGAAGACGGGATCGCCCTGCTGCAATGGATGGCCGGCGAGGGAATCACGGCTCCGGTGATCGTCATGACGAGCTATGCCGAGATCCAGAATGCGGTGCGCTGCATGAAGCTCGGGGCCCGGGACTATGTCTCCAAGCCGGTCAACCCCGACGAATTGTTGAAGAAGATTCACGAAGCGCTGGATCCCCTGTCCGGCACAACCTCCGCGGCCGGTGCGACACCTCCGGCCAAGGCACACAGACCCGCTGCCGCCGCGAAGGAGGCAGCTTCCGGGGTTGCGGCCGGGGGCTCGAAGGAGGGTGTTCAGAGGGCTGCGCAACCCGCGTCGCTCAACTACATCGAGGGGCGCAGCGACGCTTCGCGGCGTCTCTACGAGTACATCCGGCTGGTGGCTCCGACCAACATGTCGGTGCTGGTCAACGGCGCCAGCGGCACGGGCAAGGAGCATGTCGCACAGTTGATCCATCAGCAGAGCAAGCGTGCCGGAAAGCCCTTCGTGGCGGTCGATTGCGGCGCCATCCCCCGTGAACTGGCCGCCTCGGAGTTCTTCGGTCACGTCAAGGGTTCGTTCACCGGCGCCGTGGGCGACAAGAAGGGGGCCTTCGAGCTGGCCGACGGCGGCACGCTCTTTCTCGACGAGGTGGGCAACCTCACCTACGAAACCCAGGTCCAGTTGCTGCGTGCGCTGCAGGAGCGGCGGATCCGCCCCGTGGGCGGGAATCGCGAAATCCCGGTCGACATCCGGCTGGTGGCCGCCACGAACGAGGATCTCGAGGCCGCCATTGCACGCGGAACGTTCCGCTCCGACTTGTACCACCGCATCAACTCCTTCACACTGCGGGTTCCCAGCCTCAACGAGCGTCGGGATGATATTCCGCTCTTTGCCGACTTCTTCCTCGACCAGGCCAACCGTGAACTCGACAAATGCATCGTCGGTTTCGATGCCGCGGCCATCCGGGCTCTGGCGGCCTACGACTGGCCGGGCAATCTGCGTCAGTTGAAGAACACGGTGATGTCGGCTACGCTGCTTGCTGCGGGCGAGTACATCACGGCAGGTGATCTGCCGGGTGAGATCACCGGTGCCTCGGCCTCTCCGGCCGCCTCCTATTCGCTGCACGACCCCGCCACCGAGGAGGAGCAGATTCGTCGCGCCCTGGCTGCCGCCGGCGGCAACAAGTCGCAGGCCGCCAAGCTGCTCGGCATCGATCGCAAGACCCTCTACAACAAACTCCATCTCTACGGCATCGAGTAGCCCGGCCGGGCTGCCCTCTCAAGGCCGTTTGACGTCGGTCCCGCTGCGGGTGGGACGGGCTGTCCGCGCCCGTCTTCTGATGGACGGACGGTCCGTCTGCGGCCGGCCTTACCTGGCGCGTTGTGGAATATTTCCACGGCCCGCGGCCGTTTTCCACACTCCGCCACAATTCCGTTTCAGTATGTATTTTGCATTCAATATGATGTAAAACAGATGTTTGCGCGTGCTGATCCCGGTCTGGCACCGGGATTGAACCTCTTGAAGTCAGAACGCGGTTGGAAACCCGTTCCCGGAAAATGAAAGTTCAACCTTAAAAACGTGTAGAGTTATGAAAAAGACAATGGTTCTGCTGGCTGCCGTGATGTTGATGAGTGGAGGTTTTGTTGTGGCACAGGAGCCCGAAAAACCCGAACCTCCGAAGAAGGAGTGCCCGGTGCCCGACGAGCAGCCCGTTCCCGATCAGAAACCGGAGGATCAACCCGAGCCGACGACTCCGGATCAGACTCCGGATCAGACCCCGGATCAGACTCCGGCCGAGCCTGCCGAGTAGAACGAGTAGCAATTGAAACGGATGGATCCCGCGAAGATCTTTTGTGTGGAGAGTGCGATTGAATTTGAAAGGGATCGTCGCGGGTATCCATCCCCTTTTTAATCAAAAACGAAAAACCCCATTTCTTATTAGTTAAACAATTGTTTGCCTGGTCCCCTGCCTTCGGGCAGGGATTTTTTTTGTGCCGGAGTGAAGGATCCGGTACGGCTCGTCTCCGGCAAACCGGATGGCACGGAGCCTCCGTCGGAGGGGATTGAGGCTGTCGGGGAGGACTGAAGCTGTCGAAGGGGCCTGCGAGCCTCGGGGAGCGAGCCTTCTGTCCGGAGGCGAGGTTCTCCCGGAGGCGAAGGGCCCGGATGGGCGGACGGCCGCAGGATAAAAAAAGCCCCGGCAAAGCCGGAGCCTGTGGTCGGAAGGATTGTCCGAAGGGGTGCGGACGTGTCAGTCGTTGCGTTTTTTCGGACCTCGGGTGATGCGTTCGAGATGCTGGCGGAGTTGTTCGCTGAACTCCTCGCGACGGTGTTTGAGGTTGGCCCGCCACCCCTGCCAGCGCGTGTAGCGAAGCCGCTTTTCGGGGTAGATGTCCCGGATGGTCACCAGGATGCCCGTCTCTTCCACCCCGCCGAAATCGGGATTCGACACCGTATCGAAGACCCGCATCGTGGGTGAGAGGTTCATGTAGGCGTTGATCAGCGGCGGAATGTTTTCGTTGAACTCCCGCACCTTCTGGATCAGGATCCGGTAGTTCTCCATGTAGGTTTCGCCCGAGAAGAGCTGTTCGTAATAGGGGTCGTCCAGGTCGAGCCGGATCGGATGGATGCCCTCGACCAGCCCTTCGCGGTCGGGGAAATAGCGGCGAAGGAACCAGATCAGCGCATTGCGGGCCACGGCCTTGTAGGTGGTGTACATCGTGACCTTGCCGAAGAGGTATCGGGCCTTGGGGTTCAGTACGATCAGGGCGCCCAGACCGTCCCAGAGGTTGTCCAGGGCATAGATGCTCTTCGAGTTGCCGCGGGCCTGGTAGGCGGGTTGGATGAACGAACGTCCGAGTTCGATGGTGCGGGGCAGGTATTTGCGGCGGAAGCGCTCGCTGAAGCGGAAGTAGTGTTCCGTGGAGAGATGGCGCGGATTGGGGCTCGTGCAGACGATGAAGCGGTATCCGCCGATGATCTCCCGCGCGGCGGGGTCCCAGACGATCAGCTGGTAGTAGCCGTCGGGAGCGAGATCCTCCTCGTCGATGTCGACTTCGCGGCCCGTGCCGCCGCCAGCACCGCGGAAGGCCACTTCGCGCAGCCGTCCGATTTCGCGCATCAGCGACGGACACTCCGCGGCCGGGAAGATGTAGATTTCATTTCCGGCCCGATGCGTGTCGCGGACCTTGCGGGCGGGGGTGAGTTCCTCGAGCAGCAATTCCCGGTCGACGGGTTCGATGATGGGTTCCATTCTTTTCCGTTGCTTTGACAAGGCAAAAATACCACAATTGGCGTTATTTTGCCGTCCCGACGAGCTTTTTTTCCAAAAAATAAGCCTTTTTGCGTACTTCTTCGGCCTGTTCGCGCAGCGAACCGAGATGTTGGAGTTCGCTCAGCGGGATGGGGTCGCCCACGACGATGCGGAAGTGGCGTCCCTTCTGGGAGAACATCTCGTCGGGCAGCCACAGCATCTCGATGTTGAACTTCACGCCCAGGGCCTTGCGCAGGTGGTAGACGCGGTAGAAGAAGTTCGACAGCCGACCCTCGACGAAGACCGGCACGATCTGCCGCTGCGAGGCGTAGGCCTTCTTCAGGAAGCTCACCTTCCATTCGGGGTCGGTGACGCGGCCGTCGATCGTGCGCGAGCAGAGTCCGGCCGGGAAGGTGAGGATCGGGCGGTCGCCGAAGAACTCCTCGTCGAATTTGCGGGCGTAGGCGGCATTCTGAGCGCCGTGCTTGTTGACGGGGATCCAGAGCGGGCGCAGCGGTTCGAGGTGCATCAGCAGGTCGTTGACCACCACGCGGGCATCGCCGAAGTGTTCGATCAGCTTGTCGGCCAGCATCATGCCGTCCATGCCGCCGAACGGGTGGTTCGAGACGAAGAGGTAACGGCCCCGCCGGTCGAGCCGGTCGAGCCCCTGGGCCGAGTAGCTCACCTGCCACTCGCGGAAGGCCGCGCGGATGAACTCCTGCGGAGGCAGCGTCCAGTAGCTTGTGAGGATGTGGTTGATCTCCCGTTCGTGGATCGTGCGGCGCAGCCAGTCGATGACCGGGCGGGGGATCCAGCGGGCCGCACGGGGAGCTTTTTCCCGGATGACGGCGCCTATGTCGATTTGGGGCATGGGGTCTTCGAAAATTTAATCGGACAAATATACGGATTCTTTTTCAGAAAAGCACTAACTTTACACCCCAAATGGACTTTTGTCAACCGCAATGATGTCACACTATCATACACCCGTATTGCTGGAGGAGTCGGTCGGGCTGCTGGGGATCGATCCGGTGGGGACGTACGTCGATCTGACGTTCGGCGGCGGGGGCCATTCGCGCCGCATTCTGGCCGCCCTCGGAGCCGAAGGCCGTCTCTACGGCTTCGATCAGGACCGCGACACCCGCGCCAACTGCCCCGACGATCCGCGCTTCCACTACGTGGAGAGCAACTTCCGCTTCCTGCGCGGAGCGTTGCGGCTGCGGGGCGTTACGGCCGTTGACGGCATTCTGGCCGATCTGGGCGTTTCGTCCCACCACTTCGACGATCTCGAACGCGGCTTTTCGTTCCGCGGCGAGGCGCCGCTCGACATGCGCATGAACCAGCGGGGAGGCCTTACGGCCGCCGACGTGGTGAATACCTATCCGGCCGACGAACTGATCCGCGTGCTGGGTGACTGGGGCGAACTGGAGACTCCGTGGAAGGTGGCCGGCTGTCTGGTCCGGGCCCGCGAGGCGGCGCCGGTGACCACGACGGCCGAACTGGTCGCGGCCGTGAAGCCCTGCACCCCGGCCAAGGACCCCTCGAAGTTCCTCACCAAACTCTTCCAGGCGCTGCGCATCGAGGTCAACGGCGAGATGGAGGCGCTGAAGATGGCCCTCGAACAGAGTCTGCGGGTGCTGAAGCCCGGCGGACGGCTGGTCGTCATCTCCTACCATTCGCTCGAAGACCGCCTGGTGAAGAACTTCCTGCGCGGCGGCAACTTCTCGGGCGAGGTCGAAAAGGACTTCTACGGGCGTTCGCTCGCTCCGTTCGAGCCGCTGACCCGCAAGGCCGTCACGCCGACGGCCGACGAACTGGTGCGCAATCCCCGATCCCGTTCGGCCAAGCTCCGGGCGGCCGTAAAACGCTGAGACGATGTATAGCGACCACGAATTCGATCCCGTCACCCCCGAAGAGCAGGCGCGTCGCGACGCCGAAGCGGAATTTGCCCGCCGCGTGCGCCGCGAGGTGCGCCGCATGGAGAGCGGCGAAGCCGACGAGGACATCCGCCGCGACGAAGAGGAGGAGGCCCTGCGGCGTGCCGAAGCCGAGGCCCGCGAGGCCCGCGAACGGCGCCGGCGGTCGAGTACGCTGTGGCAGCTCTTCTCGGGGTCGATTCTCGTGCGGCGGGGCGTCTCGCGCTACTACCCCTATCTGCTGACCATTGCCGGGATGTTCTTTCTGAGCATCGTGGTGATGTTCTGGTCGCTGCACCTCGACATGCGCTACACGCGTCTGGAGCGCGAGGTGCAGAAGCTGCGCGAACGCTCGATCCGTCTGCAGGAGCAGCGCTTCCAGCGTACGACCCATTCGGCCATCATCGAACAGCTCCATGCGCGGGGGATCGATCTGTACGATCCGCTGGCTCCGGGCGAAATCATCGAAAACTGACCGGCGATGAAAGAGGAACGTTCGAAAGTCAAGAGCGACATTCTGCTGCGCGTGCGGCTGCTCTACGTGCTGTTCATCCTGGCGGGGGGCATCGTCCTGACGCGTCTGGTGTGGGTGCAGCTCTTCAGCCGCGAGGTGGCCTACAACGCCGACCGCCTCTCCAGCCGCATCTTCCTCCAGGAGGAGATCAAGGCCCAGCGCGGCAACATCCTCTCGCGCGACGGCGAACCCCTCGCCACGTCGATCTTCCGCTATCAGGTGGCCTTCGACTTCGCCTCGCCGGGGCTCGATTCGCTCGAGACGTTCCACACGCAGGCCGATTCGCTGGCCAAACTGCTGGCGGCCTTCTTCAAGGACAAACCCGCCTCGGCCTATGCCCGCAAGTTCCGTGAGGAGCATGCCCGGCGCTATCGTCTGGTGCGGCCCCGCGACACGACCTATCTGCGCTCCGAGGGGTTCATTGCCCGCTTCATCGACCGGTTGCGCGGCGAGGAGTATGTCAAACGGCGCGTCTACGACACGCTGCGCGACCATACGCCCGTGAAGATCTTCCCCCGCGAGGTGGACTACGCCGAATGGGAGGTGCTGCGCCGCTACCCGCTGCTGAACTGGAACATGGGCATGGTCTATACGCTCGTCGAACGCGACGAACGCATCTATCCGCAGGGAGAGCTGGCCCGACGTACGATCGGTCTGACGGGTGACCGCGGCAATTACGGCATCGAGAAGGCCTACGTCGAGGAGCTGGCCGGCAAGGACGGCAAG
>OLWA01002080.1_pt1 | contig 18769 bp, 6 predicted proteins | sample 1673251 | NCBI WGS metagenome assembly OLWA01 (sample SAMEA3178937, study PRJEB25190) | human gut metagenome | biome: human gut; feature: human-associated habitat; material: faeces | place: Austria | collected 2013 | reverse complement strand
TTGGTATCTATGTAGGTAACGGAAATATGATTCACGCTCCTCAAACAGGTGACGTTGTTAAGATTTCTTCAATCAACACAGAATACCGTATTTCTCAATACGCAGGTGCAGTAAGAGTTTACTAATTCGATTTAATTATACTGTCCTCTCAAAATGAGAGGACAGTATTTTTTTGTGTTATTTTACAGTTAATTATTGACATAAATCTGTTCGATATGATATAATTCGATTATAAATATTGTAAATTACGGAAAAGGAGATGTTGTTATGAAGAAAAAAATTATAAGCCTGCTTTCCGCACTTGCTCTTACTGCTCAAATCGTGCCTTGTGCTTTGGCTGGCAATGACGTGAAAGTGTATGTAAACGATACAGAAATGATTACGGACGCACCTATAATTATCGAAAACGACCGCACCCTTGTACCTGTTCGTGCAATCTTGGAATATCTTGACTACAATGTAGATTGGGACGGTGACGCACAAAAGGTTACAATCGCAAAAGATGAAACTACACTAACATTTACCATAGGGAATTCAGTAATGGAGTGTAGTACCATATATCAAGGCAACCCGATTCCTTTACCAAAAATTCTTGAAACTGCACCGAAGCTTATCAACGACACCACATATATTCCGCTTTCCGATGTTACAACAGCCTTTGAATTAAACATCACTTGGGACGCTGATAATAAGGAAGTACATATCGACAAATACGAAAAAGGTTATTTGACCCCGCTAATCAAATTCGGAATTATTTCAAATGACGATTTAAACAAAAGCGAATACATCACAACTCAAGAGGCACTCAACACAATACAAAAATTTTATACAATGCCGAGCGAGTCGTATTTTAATCGTTGGTATTCGTCTGATAAATTTGAAAGCCTAAACAATATTGATTATTCATCAAAAAAGCTACTTATTCATCTTCATTCCCGAAACTTGCTGACATTGGATGATATAGCAGAATTAAAGCTTGAAGATAATCTTACCAATCTGCAAGCATTGACTTATGCCATACGAATGACGGGCAGTACATACGATTGCAGCTCTCAAATCAAAGAAATAAGACTGAGCGAGCCAAGCGATATTTACAGCACCGCTTACGAAAGAAACTTTATCGATACAGAAGATACCGCAAACGCACAATCGCCTATATCAAGGGTAGATTTTTACGAACTTTTGAATAAAATATTGTTCTTTAACTATTCAAGAGGTGGCGGTGCAGGTATATATACAACAAGTTTATATAAAACATTGCAAAAACAAATTTCATAATTCATAAAAACCTAAACCCTTTTGAGTTTAGGTTTTTATTTTGCCTATTGACAAAATTCGCATACAGAGTTATAATAGTTAGCAAGCTAACTATTAGTATACTAATAATAGAGGTGCTTTATGGATAAAAGTTTTCATTATATGATAATGGTAAACCAATCATTGTTTCAAAAAAAGGTATTGGACGCTCTATCCCCCTATAAACTCACAGCAGGTCAGCCGAAAGTGCTTGACTATTTAGGTAAGCATAACGGTTGCATACAAAAATCAATCGCCACAGGGTGTCAAATCGAGCCGGCAACGCTTACCGGCATACTGTCACGCATGGAAGAAAAAAAGCTTATTAAACGTCAAACAAAGGACGGAAACAAGCGTTCTTTATATGTGTATTTGACCGATGAGGGCAAACGGCTACAAGAAATAGTGAATGATACTTTTGAAAAAGTCGAAAATGAGATTTTGAGCGGAATTTCAGAAAGTGAAAAGGAGCAGTTTATCAACACATTTTTTAAAATATGCAATAATATGACAAATACGGAGGAATTACAGTGACAGACAAAACAGAATTAATAAAACGATACATATTTTTACTTGCGGGACTTTTCGTCAACGGACTCGGCGTAAGTTTTATCACAAAAGCCGGACTCGGTACTTCACCGATTACAAGTATCCCCTACACTCTAAGTCTTGGTTTTACGCCGACAGTCGGAATGTTTACGTTGGTTTTTAATATTTTTCTTGTAATTCTTCAAGTAATTCTTTTAAGACGTAATTTTCAACTTCAAAACTTGTTGCAGCTGCCGATTATTGCATTATTTTCATTCTTTATTGACTTAACAATGTCATTGCTCGGATTTATGCAGCCCGAAGCATATGCTATGAAAGTTGTATCACTTATAGTAGGCTGTTTAATTCTCGGTTTCGGTGTGTTTATGGAAATGGTCGCAAACGTTGCAATGTTACCTGGTGAGGCAACCGTCAGAGCGGTTTCCGATGTGTTCAGTACCGATTTCGGTAAAACCAAAATCGCATTCGATTCGTCTATGACAGTAATTGCAGCAATTTTATCGTTTATAATGTTCAGACACCTTGACGGCGTCCGAGAAGGAACTATCGTTGCCGCTATTCTTGTAGGCTTTATCGCAAGACTTTTCAAAAAATATATCGGTGGAATAGAAAAAATACTTATTTCTTGATTTTAGTCTTGACATTAGAAGATATTTATGGTATTATAATTGGGTAATTTGCCGATGTGGTGGAATTGGCAGACGCGCGGGACTCAAAATCCCGTGATGGCAACATCGTGTGGGTTCGACCCCCACCATCGGCACCATAAACCTTGTAAACAGTAATGTTTACAAGGTTTTTCTTTTATTCCGACAGAATGTTTGCAAACAAAATTCGCCTGCAAAATTGTATAGGCTGCTACATACTATATCAGACGTTAAATTCCTAATCAAAATCACCGTGGCAATAACCCCACTCACATATTCATCTTTATTTTGAATACACCAAAATAAAAAAGAAGAACCAAACTAATGGTTCTTCTTTTAAATTGTCATTCTTTTTTAATACTCGCAAGCCGCAAGAAGTATATCGTTATATGCCCAATGTGTTTCAGAAACATCACTGAACGGACAAGTTAATTTTTCAAGAATTTCAGTAGTCATTTTTCTATCAGTAATTCTGTTGATAATCGCGACTGCTTCACTTCTTGTAAGCTTATTATCAGGCAAGAATTCATCATTCTCATAACCCGTAACAATTCCCTTTTCTGCCAAGGCATTTATATACTTTTTGCACCAATCAAGTCTTGCAATATCGGTAAATTTATCTTCACCGTCCAACGGTTCAATATTAATATATCTTGCGATTATAGACGCAAATTCTGCTCTTGAAATCATATCTTCCGGACGGCATAAGCCATTTTCATCACCCGAAATATAATTCTTTTCTACTGCGAAATTGATATAATTCTGATACCATGTACCATCGTGTACATCGCTGAACTTATTAGCATATGTTTTATTTACATCAAAGTCACCGTCAAGCACCGTCAATATCTTCGCCACTTCCGCACGAGTAATTGTATTATCCGGTCTGAATTGTACCACGCCGTTTTCTTCATAACCGCTTATATACGGTTCATGCTTGGTTATCGGCATTTCCGTTGGATTTGGTGTTTGATTTCCGTCATTCGGTTTAGGCGAATTCGTCGGTTCAACTGTCGTTATCGGCGTTTCGGTCGGAGTCGGTGTAGGAGTAGCTGATGATCCTTTATTTCCGCCGCTTGATCTCTTCTTTGTTATCGTTACATAATACTTATGTTCTACACCATATTTGTTTTTCACTGTGTAGACAACAGGATTTTTTTCTGAATCTGTAAAGTCCTGCGCACCTTTTGGCGAATAATCGTCACCGTGTATTTGCAAAACAGGTTCAACACTGTTAAGCTTTGCACTTGACTTCAACACCAATTTTACATTATCGTCTTCATACTCTGTTTCACCGTACTGTCCGTCAACAGTCAAGCTCTCCAAATACGGATCATCACCAACACGTTCAATATGTACCGTATAAGTTACATCTTCATCGGCTGCCGATGAAAGCGTATACTTAACAGGATTGTCCAAATTACTGAAATCCTGCGCGGTATCGGCACTCGGTGATATTTCATCAGCGTCAAACGTGATTTGCGGTGTCACAGATGATAAATCATAGATATACGGTGATGATATATATATATCCGTACCATCTATCTTCGTTTCACCCTCTTGCACATCAGGCAATGTAAATTCAGTTATCTTACGAGTCGTACGCCTTGGAACTGTGATTTTTGTTTCACTTGAATAATTTGTATCAAAACCATCTATAACAAATTCAATTCTGTATTCCTGCTCACTTTCAGTATTGTAGTTAGTAGGAATATTAAGAGTTGCTGTTGCTGATTTATCTTCAAATGAAATTGTTTTTCCTTCTATCTTTGCACCACCGCTTATAGGCACTGCATACACCTTTACATCTTCAAAGAATATACCGTTCAAGCCTACTGTTACAAGTCCGCCCTTAAACGTTACCGGTGAAGTATAACTTACCTCGTTAATAGTAGGTTTACCATCTCTTGAAATATGTACAGTGTATTCTCTGTCCACATCATCCGCCGCCGATACCTTGTATACAAGTGACTTTGTTTCGTTATCAAAGTTCTGCTCCCCTTCCGGCGCATAACTGTCACCATCAATTCTGAGATTCGGTGTAAGCTTGCTTATGTCAGTATCATACTGTACTTTTACATAAACATCCTTATCCTGTATATCAGCACTGCCAACTTGATTTTGAACATAGAAATTAGTTATAGTCCTCGTCTTACGTCTCGGAACTGTAACAGTTTTTAGCGGAACATACGATACATTTTCAAATCCGTCAACATCAAATACCAATGTATAATTCTTTGAATTTTCAGTATCATCATTTTCAGGCATTGTTATACTTGCAGACGCACTTCTGAAACCGTCCGTTACATCGCCGACAACTACATCATGGCATTCAATCTTGCTATTTCCGTCCTCCGATACGGCATAAACTTTCATACTTTCGTTGAAAATACCTGACATTTCAACCTTAACATCACTGCCCTTAAATGTTTCGGGAGCATTTGAAACCGATACACTTGTTATTGTCGGCATACCCGAACGCTTAACTGTTACAGTATATGTTTTTGAAACACCTCCGTCACCTGTCACGGTATATTGTACAGGATTTGTGAAATCCTGTGTTCCCTTTGGTGTGTAATCCTTACCGTCTATATCAACTTTAGGCGTCAACGCCGTTAAATCAGTTGTATAAGGCATATACAACGTGATTGTATTGTCGTCATCATTGATTTCAGCGTCCTTAGTCTGGTTGTTAATTCTAAAGCCTGTAATTCTACAGCTTTCTTTACGCGGTACTGTAACAATTCCCGACAGACCGATTTGTTGTTCTCTGCCGTTAATCGTTATTTTAAAGTCATATTTCTTATCCTCACTTGTATCATTTTGAGGTAATGTAACTTTACCGATTGCATGACCTCCGTAGCCGTCATATTCAAGCATTACCTTTTGAGTTTCTCCGTCACCGCGAGGTACTGCAACAACCTCCATTGTATCCTTAACCTCATCATCTCTTAAATACGGTATAAACTGACCTGTTATATCAACTGTTATATCAGTATCATTAAATGTTTTAGGTTGATTTATGTTTACGTTATTTACCTTGGCAACGCCTTCTCTCAATACATTGATTTGATATACATTTTTTGTTCCGTCCTCTGCAATGACGGTGTATTCTTTTGTACTGTTCAAATCCTGTGCGTCTGTAGGTGTATATGATACACCTGTATGACTTACTTTAGGTATTACATTGTTTAAATTCGTGTTGTACGGTACATACAAGTACAACTTATTTCCGTTTCTTGAAATTTCACTTTGGTTTTCCGAAACAACAAAATCTGTCAATTCTTTTCTGTTCGACTTTCTTTCCGGAACGGTAAGCGTTGTATTTCCAGACAAATCCTGTTTTTCACCGCAAGCACTTACAGATAATTCATAAACTCTCTTTGTATCATTATCATTCTTCGGAACATTAAGCGTAGCAATGTAATTACCGGTTTCGTCAACCTGTGCGATTGCAGTTGATATACCGCTTCCTTCAGATTCGCCGCTTACAAGTTTTGCACTTACGGTAATTGTTTTTTCATGGTTTAGTGCATTTGCCGCATTATCAAGATTATCACCGTTAATCCGAACCTGTACTCTGCTTTCCGAGTTTTGTTTAGGGTCTTCAAACGTTATGCTGTTCACTTGAGGTGCTGCCTGTTTTTCAACATGAACAGTATAATCCTTAGTTGTAACCTTATCCTCCGCTGTAACCGTATAAACTACATCAGATGTAAAGTCCTGCTCTGTAGCCGGCGAATATGTCGCATACATATCTTCAAGCTCAACATTCGGCAGCAATGATGTAATATCCGCGTCAAAAGGCATTGTAATGCTTATATTTTTACCTTGTTCGCCCGATATTTTTGTATCGCCTATTTGATTATTGATTGTAAAATCATTTATACCGATAAGTCCGCGCTCTTTTCTCGGGACTCGTATAGTTGAATTAACACTTGTTTGTTCGGTATCGCCGATTTTAGCTTTTAATGTATATATTTTATCCTCTGTATCGCTTGTATTTTCAGGAATATTGATTTCTGCCGTATATGTATCAACACCGTTTACAAGGTCATATGTTGCCTCGACAGGATCAACTCCGTCATCAGAATAAATATATACCTTTCTGTTATTCTCGTTTTCCGCATTCTTTATACTGCTCAATGCACGTCCGATTATTTTTACCGTAACGGTAGAAGCCGCACTTGATGTTGGGTTTCTAAGGCTCAGAGATGTAATCACCGGAGTTGCCTCTTTATATATCTTAATCATATAATCGGCAGTCGTTGTACCGTCTTGAGCAGTTACCGTATATTTTGTTCTCGCATAGCCGTTTATATCAACAGTATATTGTATCGGTTTACCTTGGTCATTTGAAATTCTTCCGCCGATATATGTAAGTTTTGAAGGCGTATAATAATCTTGATACTCATGATCATATGGCATATAAACCGTGATTGTATGACTGTCTTCCGATTCATAAATTGTACTTTGACCAAGCTGACCGTCTATTTCAAAATCCGTTATACTGCACACACTTTTATCATAATCGACTATTAAGTTATTTTTAAGTTTTGTTTCTTTATTTTTAACAACATAATATACTTCATATACAACAGGTTTTTCTGCACTTTGGTTTTCCGGAAGAGTTATCGACGCAACATAATTGCCGTCTGAGTCTTTAATAACGTCACTTTCCAAAACAAGAGGAATATCCTCCAGGCTCTTTACTCTTATTTTAACGTTGCCTATAATTGACACACCTTTAACAGTAAAGTCAACTTTACCGCCTTTATTGTCTTTTTGCGAGCTGTCATAAGTAACCGACTCTATATATACGGAATATAAAATTCCTTCTGCCATTGCACTGTCAACTTCTATTGTACCTGAATAATCATCTTCGCTATAGCCTACACTCATATTATATGAACCGTTAGGAACCATTAAGCACAATATATGGTCGTCGCCAATATAATAATCTGTATCTTCATATGTACAAATATTTTCTGTTCCCTTTGCACCATTCAATGTTGCTTTTACTTGATAAAGATTATCTCCGTTCGCATTTTTAACTGTTGATGTACTGTTTTCGGCAATATTAATATACGTCTTGCTGTCTGTAATAAATTCACCGTCACCACCGACTGCAGTTCCGGTAACAGCAGTAAGATTTGTCGGTACACCTGTTATTGTCAGCTTCGTATTCGCCTCGGTATTTACTGCATTTGCACCTATTCCGCCTTGAACATCAAGCAGATTGGCAAGTGGATTTGTTTCTGTTGATTTTATAGTAGGCTGTGGATTGTTTGAATATGAATTTTTTACAGAAATGGCATTACCCATCATTGATCTTAATGTACAGTTACCGTCTATTGTTATATCAACATTTCCCATAATATTTATCGGAGTAGCCGAATTAGACATTTTTATGTCAAGATTCTTCAATGTAACAGGCGGAAGTTTCGTTGCCGAATCAAGGTTAACTATATTTTCTGTTGATGTTCCCGTTATTACATATCCTAAATCGTTGGTTTTATATTGTACACCGCCATAGGTTACATAAAGATCAGTTACATAAACACTGCCATTTGAAACATCATAAACATCGGCTTGCTTTTCGGTATGTTCTGAATCCAAAGTAAGATTTACAGTATATGTCACTTCACTCTTATCGTTACCCGTTATTTTATACGTTGCTGATGTTGTATTATTAAATTTCATTGCATCTTTTTGAGTAAATGCACCGATAAATTCTATGTTAGGTGTAATGTTTTTCAATATGATGTTATAAGGTACTTTTACAGAGATTACTCTGTTCTCATTATCTATAACAGTATCCCCGATTTGACCCGGAATTTTAAAAGAAGAAACACTTATCTCTGTATTGTTTGTACAATTAAATGTATTCTTTGACATCGAATCAACTTTTGAATATCTGTAATATGTTGTACCGTTTTTATATACACGAATCCATTGATTTCCGGCATTTGCATACAAATACAACTTACCGTTTTTGTCTGTACGTGTTTTTATTTTCTTTTCTGCACCTGTATCATTATCAGAAACAAGTGAGTATTCAACATCTTGCTCATCTGTTATTCCGTCAACCGTTGTTTCTACCAAATACTGATTATACTTAGTTGCAGGAATTGTTCCGGAATTATTAAACGCATCAAATGATGGGTCATTATTTGGTGTTGTTCCGAGAGTTGCGTCTACACTTCCGCCATTGATTGTAATCGCGCCGTACGGAGTCTTATTTCCACCGTTACCGATGCCGTAGCCTGAGCCGTTACCGACAGCTTTAACATAACCGCCGTTTACAATGATATTTCCGCCTCGGCCGCTTGTTCCCGATGCACTGCCTGTACCGCCTCCGATACCTGCCGCATTGCTTTCAGAATCATCATCGGCATATGCGTAAACATTACCGCCGTTTATAAGTACGTTGATACCCGAACCGTCCTTACCGCCTCCGATACCGGCACCGCCATTTCCGCCATAAGCATATACAGTACCGCTGTTTACAGTAAATTGCTTCATATCGCCGATACCGGCGCCGTTTGCAGACTTAAATGTTATAACACCGTCATTATCACCCGAATCTTCAACAATAAGTTTTGAAGTAGCCGTTATACCTCTTACCGCCGCAAGATTTACAGATTGTGACTCAATTTTATTTGTGCCTTTCAGTCTAAGGGTCAGTTCAACATCGTCACCTATCGTCAATGCATTGTTTATAGATGAACGAGATAAAATATTAATATTATCTAAAACAATGGTAGGATTTGCACCCTGTACCACTTCAATTACATTACTTGTTTGACTTGTTGATTGAACTATATATATTTCCATATTCTTTGGAATATCATAGCTTGTTGTACCAACCGTAACTGTTACTATATCGTTATTATCATTGTTTTTTGTTATTTTGATATTTCCTTTTGAAATATCAAACTGTGATTTATCATCACCTGTCAAAGAAATATCTTTTGAATTATTAAAAATATATCCATTTAAAGTTGCTGTTACCTTAACACGAATTTTATGAGTTCCCTGCTTATAATGTGCAACTATATATCCGTCCACAACTTCTGCCAAATCACTGCTTATTGCTGTTTCATTTTCGTCAGCTGTTGTTAATGTATATGTACAATTAAGAATATGAGTAGGATAAGTACAGTCACTTGATTTTTCAAAATCAGTTGTTAATTTGATTTTTGTCTGTCCGACAATTTTATTTACAGTTATTTCATCAGGTACAGATAATTTAATTGATGAATTTGCATCTGTACATGTACAGTCTGAACCCGAATATTCTGTCAGTGTTGTTTGGTTTTCTATATTGTCTGTACGATATATTTTACCGGCATATGTTACGGCATAGCCTGTTGTACCTTCTGTTACATATACATACAGCTTTGCTTCGCTGTCTGTTACTGTTTTCCATGAGCCGACAGTAACTTCTTTATTTGCCATTTCAACTGCATCCGGCATGGTCAGAACTACTTGTTTAAGTTTATTTCCATACTTATCTTGAACTTTGTCATAATCTGTGCTTCTGAACGTACCATCTACACTGCCGCCGTTTATGTATATATTATTTACACCAAATTGTTCTGTTGTGGGAGTCATTCTTCCCGGTCCTATGGAATAAGTCATCGAAGCATCGGCTGTTGCTTTAATATATCCGCCATTTACGATAATCTCCGCATTAGACTGACGCTCCACACCGCCTATGGCTGTTCCGTATCGTCCTGCACTTGCATTTATGATACCGCCGTTTATTTCTATTGTACATCCGCTGACATTACCAGATGTTCTTATACCTCCGCCTATAGCTGTACCTTTCATTCCTCCGCCAGCATTAATAGTACCGCCGTTTATTATAATCTTACCATGTATTTGATTTTTATTTGCACCGATTCCCGATGCTTGTGCAGTACCTGTTACATTAAGAATACCATCACCGTCAACAGTCAAAATCGAATAATCCGACTCTATACTATTTGCTGCCACATTAATACCTGCCTTACCGTTTTTTTTAGCAATAACGGTATTTGTGCCGTTTATGTGTAAATTAACAACTGCACCGGATTCAATTATAATAGGCGAACTTGTTGCAGACGTCATCGTTACATTTTCAACCGTCAAATCCGCCTTTACACCTGTTTTTACCGTCACAATATTTGTAACATCAACAGAACCGATATAATATGTACCGTCTGTATTAATTGTCACATCACCGTTTTGTAAATCTGAACTTAGGTCTGTTCCGTCTGTCATAGGTGCAACATCATTTTTATTTATATTTACAGTATCCGTTGAATTATCCAACGGTACGTTTGTAGCCGCTATATTTTCTTCCGTACTTTTTTCATTCGGAGATGAAGTTGCCAAAACCTCAGTCTGCTCCGAATTGATTTCTGTTTTGATTTCATCAGCCGACACCGCAAAATTCAATGTCGGTAAAAGCATTGATAAAGCCAATATTATAGAAACCGCTTTTCTTTTCATTTTAATTCCTCTTTTCATATATCTTAACAATGTATAGTTATCCTTATTATATATTTTATAATACCACAAAGCACTTGAAATTGTCAATATTATACACTGAAAACGACTGTTTTTAACACCGTTTCTCAATATTTTTAACAAAAAAGAGTTATGACAAATCAACTCCAAAATTGTTTCATCATAACTCCAATGTCAAATTATAACCAAGGATAATAAGCTTCCAATCTTACAGAGAATCTGTTTCTGATTGCATTAACATCATTATTGTCAATCCTGCCATCCTTGTTTACATCCCAAATACGCGCTTGTTTTACGCCGTTCGCATCAGCATCCTTACCAACAAGATTATTTGCATCAATACCGTTTACTGCGCCGTCACTGTTGACATCACCTATTCTTCTGTCCACAACTAACAAATATCTCTCCATAGTTGAATCGTTGATTTGATATGTAACCTTATACAAGCCTTCTACTCCGGATACGGCACTGACCGTTCCTTTTATAGTATCAGATGTCGAACCGTCATTTACATTCACGCCCGGATCAACAAATTTATCAAGACCGCTTGTTATTACAGTATATTCGTTACCGTCTGCATCAATGTTATTTATAGGATTATATGTAATATCGGCACTGCAGTCCTTCGGCAAATAGTTTTCACTGAATTTGTGATTTGCCTTTAGGTAATCCAACGCTTCTTTCTGCCATTCCGCATCATGCGTCGTATCCTTATAAATCATAGCAGCCGGTGAATTACCCAAATTAAATGTATATGTAACATTAACAGTCATTGTTGCACTGAAAGAATTGTCTAAAGTATAGTTGCTGTTTGCAAGTTCAATTACTATATCATACACACCTGCATTTGTAACACTGTTAAGTTTTGTTTCTGTATCACGTTTAACGTATTTTACGGAATACAAATCCGATGCCAAAGCTTCAGTCGGTGTAACCTTTGCGGTATGTTCGTTACCGTCATAATCAACTACATTGTCTGTAACCGTAAAATTAACTGTTTTCGGCGTAACCGTTATTGTTTTCGATGATGTTTCATCTGCAATATAGTTGCCGTTCGGGAAAGTAATTATTATATCATATACACCGGCATCCGTAATTTCAGTCAAGTCAGTTTCTGTACCTTGCTTACGGTATGTTATTGTATATTTACTGTCATCATACGGTGCGTCAACCGTCATACTCGGTTTGTGCGTCTTTCCGTCATATACCCAGCTTTCATCCGTTGTAAAGTGACCCGATTGCGGACTTATTGTAAGTTTATTATCATAATCATTTCCGATTGAATACACTATATCATTATCAAGTGTAATTTTTATCGTATAAACATCTGCATCGGTCGGATTTTCTACAGTTTCACCCTTTGAATTAGTATATGTAACTTTATATCCAACATCTGCGGGATCAGAAGAAACAGTTGCCTTATGACTGTTTCCGTCATATGTAAACGATGTATTTGTTACCGTAAAGTTTACAATTTCACCTATGATTTTAATTGTACATTCGTCATATACCGTTTCATAGTTAGGGTTTGTTGTATGCACCCTTGCAGTATATATACCGCTTGAAACAGGCACATCGGTTGTGTATTCACCGCCGTTTCTGCTATACTCAATAACATATCCTGCCGCAGGCGGTGTTACCGTTACGTCAGCTGCCGTAAGCGGGTGAGGTAATTGGTCATATTGATATTCTTTGTCACCGCTTAATGAAATTGACGCACCTTGACGTTCAATTTGAATATGCGTATCACCCTCACGTTCCGATATGATACAACCCGATACATAAACATCAATATAATATGTTCCGGCATCTGTTACAGACGAAAGATTATCTTTACCATATCTTATAATCGGTACAGCGTCTGTCAGTTCGCCACCGTTCAAATCATAACATTTAACTGTCGCTGTATAACTGTTTCCGTCATATATAATATTCTTGGGAGCAGTTACATTAATCTTGATAGATCTCGCTCTTATATTAATCTTAAATGTAACATCTCTGTATGTACCGTCTACATTACTTATACGGATATTCATATTAGCATAATATCCGGCACTTGTCGGAGTACCCGTTATTGAACCGTCCTCGTTGACAGTAAGACCTGTTGGTTTAAAACCCGATATAAATTCAAAACTATATCCGTCATTGCTTCCGCCGCTCATTGTTATTTGTGCTGAGTACGGCTTATATGCCTCACCCATAGGAAGCGACGTTGTATCTACGCTAAAGTCAGCCGCATGAGCACATACACCTGCCATAAGCATTTCTATCATTATAATCAAAAATGCAGATATTTTTTTCATTTATTGCACCTCTTTTCCGTTAAATCAATTACACAGCTTATTATTTTAATTGTTATTGCATTTCCGAAAGCATTGTCCAAAGATACGGACAATGCCATTGGAAATGCAATAACACAGGGCGATAACCGCCCTGTGTCATTACATTGCTTTATTTATCGCATTTATTATAATTCGATATTTATTAAGCAGCAGGAGTTGCTTCAGGAGCTGTTGTCTTTTCAGGAGCAACAGTTGCTTCAGGAGTTACTGTTGTTTCAGGAGCAACAGTTTCTTCGGGAGCTGCTGTTTCTTCCGGTTTTACTGTAGGAACTACTGCATTTGCGCCAACCATTCTTTCATTTACTGCAAGAAGAATGTCTGCCTCTGCCCAGTGACCTGCAATGTCATTAGGAGTAAATGTTACGATTGGTGTTGATTCTACAAGAACTCTGTTGATAATTGCAACAGCTTCAGCTCTTGTTAGCGGTGAATATGGACCGAATGTACCGTCTTCATAACCTGAAACGATATTCTTGTCAGCAAGAGTTTCAATGTAATCCTTAGCCCAATCATTTTCAGTTACATCTGTGAAGATGCCATTGTATGAAATCAAATCATATCTTTGAGCTCTTGCGATAACTGCACTGATTTCGCCTCTTGTGATTGTATCCATAGGTCTGAATGTACCGTCTTCATAACCGCTTAATACATCCTTATCTTCAAGATAACCAATGTACTTGTTGAACCAAGCGTCTGAATCAACGTCAGGGAATGATGCTTGATACATACCGTCAGGTAGATCGTCACCATAGCTTAGTCTTGCAATCATAGCTGCAAGTTCGCCTCTTGTGATGTTGTTATTTGGTAGGAATGAACCGTCATCATAACCTGAAGCGTATGGCTTTGTATATTCTGTGTTGATTACAGGTGCTTCTGTCGGCTTAACTGTTGGTACAGGTGTTGGTGTTGCTGTAGCTTCTTTAACAGTTACAGGAATATTCTTAACTACGCCGTTAACCTTAACCTTAACAGTTGCTGTACCCTTACCAACCAATGTGATGTTACCGTTTTCGTCAACAGTTGCTACATCTTCATTTGATGATGTCCATGTTGGTTTAGCTGTTGAGCCTGTTACAGTAGCTGTAACTTTAATCTTATCACCTACAACACCGGAAACAGTATCCTTATCAAGTTTAATTGATACGCTGCGTCCGCCGCCGCCGCCACCGCCGCCGGCTGTTTGAGACATATAAAGTGTAGTTTCTGTTGAAAGTGTGAATGGATATGTAATAGCTGTCTTACCTGCAAGATCTGTGAAGTATGCCTTGAACTTGCTTGGCTTAGCTGTAAGAATCTTTGTATTAATATCGTTATCACTTGTTGCTGATGTCTCGTTTGTATAGATTTCAGCAAGTGGACTTGTTGAAGTATTTACTTTGTAAACTACAAGGTGGTTCTTATATGTTGTAGCGTCTGCTGTTGATGCAGGAGATGCTGCAAGTGTTTCTGTAGCCTTATATCTTGCAGAAACAGTATATGCCTTACCATTTTCAAGACCTGTAAATGTTGTTCCTGTCTGCCAATCTGTTCCGTTAATTGAGTATTCAATATTATCACCCAAAGGACCTGCTACAACAATGTTGTTTGTCTTTTGGTCAACACTTACTGTTGGAGCTGCAGGAGCCACTTGTGTACCTTGAGTAATCTTACCTGTTCCTTCAACTGTCTTATCAGCAGCTATTTCTTTACCTTCATCATTAACCAATACATAGTTGCCTGATACATCTTCTGTACCTTCTCCAACCTTAGCGAACTTAAAGTCTGAGAATGTTACCTTTTGAGCGTCACCAACTTGTTCAGGTGTAGCAAATTCAGCTTTAAATGTTAGCTTAACCTTATCAGCATCAGTTGCTATAATAGCATCTGTTGGTAATGTTGCTGATGCATTTACATTATCATCACCATATGCTTTTGATGCCTCAAATGTGATTTCTGAAAGTTTGATTGGTTTCTTCTTTGCTGTTAGAGTAATTGTCTTAGTCTTTGTTACTAAGCCTTCTGTGTATGATACTGTTATTTTTGTATCTCCATAAGGAAGCTTTGCAGTCTTATCAAATTCGTTACCGTCTTTATCCAATAGCTTGTAGTTTGTAACAGGAGCCTTTGTTGCCGAAGTACCTGTACCATATACTGCATTAACTACCAAACCGCCAAAGTCAGGTGTCAACTCAGGATATGTGTATGTTACCTTTGTAGGACCTGAAATTTCGATATCTGACATAGCGTCTTGAGTTACATTACCCTTAGCTGTTGTAACTTGTGTCTTATCAAATGTATAGTTATCCTTATCTGCACCTGTAAGATCTTTTAGTGTAATTGTTACATTCTTATCATTACCTGCTGTCTTTACATCGTCCTTTGCGAATGTGTATGTATATGGAACTGTTACATTATCGCCGTCAACTAAGTTTGAGTTAGCCGTTGTTAGTACCAACGAACCGTCTTTTGTTACATCAGCTGTAGCATTAGGATCAGCCTTTGTTGAAAAACCTGTTATAACACCGGCATTAAGTGTAAGAGCCTTTGCTGTAATTGTTGCAGCTGTCTTAAGTGTACCGTCAGCATTAATCTTATCTGTATCCGGTGCAAATGTGTACTTACCGTTTGTTTCCGGTAGTGTAGTTGTTAGTTTAATCTTCTTATCTGTGCCTACATTTTTATCTGTATATGCAAATGTACCTGTAACTGTGTATGAGTCAGTACCTACAAATGCTGTAGCTGAATCCTTAATTGAAATTGTAGGTAGTGTTTGATCTGCAGGAATAGTTAATCCGCCATCATATGCCTTTGTAATTGTTGCGTCTGATACTGTGTAGTAAACTGTCTTTGCAGCTACAGTAATCTTAGCTGATGAAGTAAGTGTTTTACCGTCATAGATAAAGTCAACTGTCTTGCCTTTCATGGCAGGAGTTATTACTGTATTAGCATCAACTAATGTTTCACCGATTTTAACTGTAATACCGGCTGCTGCCAAATCAGCATATGAGATTTTGCCTGTTGAGTTATCATCATATGTAACATTCAACTCAAGGTCATCTGTCTTAAGCTTATCGCCATATGTATAAGCTGTCTTTCCACCGCTAATTGTTGCACTCTTAATCTTCTTTGCACCAAGTGTAGCAACTGAAACTACAGATTGTGTATTGCTACCTGCATTTGTGTAAACAACGTAAACCTTGTGATTACCATCAAGCATAGCTTCTGTAATCTTTGTGCTTGCTGTTACAGCTGTTGCTGTCTTAGCTTCTGTTTCGCTTGTTGCAATTACAACTTTGTAATTGCTGTCAAAGTTATCATATGCTACATCAGCACCTGTTGTTTCTGATGCTTTCTTAGCTTTTACAACGATACCTGTTGGGTCGAAGTTATCATCTTTGTTGTATGATGTCTTAGCAGCATTGTTTGTTGATGCTGAAATTGTAATATCATCATAATCTGATGTTACTTTAAATGGTGCACTCTTAACTGTTGTATCAGACTTAAGTGCTACTACAAAGTAGTTGTCGCCGTGAGTATATTTGTCTGAATCTGTTACTTGTGCAAGAACGTCGCCATCAGCATTAGATTTGTAAATTGCCAAGCCATTACTGGCATTTTCAAAGTTTGTAAATTTAATATCAGTAACTGTGTCGCCATTATTCTTTGTTATTTTAGCAACCAAATCCTTGAAGTTAATTGCTGTACCGTCATAAGCAGTTGTAGGAGCTCCGCTTACTACTTCAACCTTTGTAGTCTTAACGTCGCTAACTGTTAATGCACCAAGGTCACATATGTAGTTACCAACGATTGCATATATGTGCTTACCGTTCACTGCTGATGTAAGTGTTGTAGGAACAACTGTCAAGCCTGCATTGTCTGCTGCTGTAATACCTGCTGCACCATACTTATATGTAACAGTATCACCTGTGCCAAGGTCTTCGTGTGAACCATTGTTGTAATCAAATTGCATTGTAACACCTGAATCAAATGTTGCACCTACATATTGAGTACTCTTAAATGTACCTGATTTAACAGAAATACCTGTCTTCTTAGCTGCACCTGCAGGGAATATATCTACAACTGCATCTGATGCGGCTGTTCCTGCAGCATTTGTGATATTAAAGTAATTCTTTAAGTTTATGCTTGGATCGCTTGTCTGGTCGTTAACCCACATATATCCTTCAGCGATAGAAGGGTCGCCAAAATTAAGTGTAAATCTATCACCTGTTAAATTACCTTGCAAAACTTTTGTACCGTCTGCCGGTATAGCTTTTACTTTAAATGCAAATGTAGCTACCATCACAGGATCATCACTTAATGTAGTATTAGTCTGGAACATTCTTGTTGCAGAAATACCTAATTGTGCATATGGATTAGATTGATCGTTCAAACTAATCTGCATAACAACGTCTTTCAAGTTAGCAGTTGATGGCAATTTTGATGGTTCTCCACCTTGCGCACTGCCGCTAACTTTCAAATTCGGCATAACAGTTGCAGCATACAATGTACTGTCATCTACCTCTTCTTCATCATCATTTAATATTCTATTTACAGGATAATTCTTTCTTACTGTATTGTTAAAAATATTAGCTGCTTGTGTGACCGGTTCTAATATATCAGCATCATAAGTCATACTTGCAACGAAAATGTTAAGACCGCCTTCCGCTGTACCTTTCTTTTCCGGCTTTATTATATCAGCAACTTTAGATAGATTAGATAATTGTACACCTACCCAAATATAGCTTCCTACTGTAATGTCTGAAGGTTTTGCTTCTGTATCACCAGGGTAATTACCTTTTGTTGCTTTAGCTGATTTACCCAAATATACATAAGACATATTTGCTCTTGAAGATGATACAGCTCCTGCATTAGACGTATCATACGCATATGCACTGTTGGGTATAACTACAGTAGCTATAATCATCTGAATTGTTATCAAAATTGATAAAAATCTTTTTAATTTCATATTATCCTCCTATTTATTAGTCCAGTGTTGTATAGAATTCATCAAAACCCTTTGTCCATTTATTCTTCAAATCTGAAGCATCATTACTGTTGATCAAAGGAACTGTTGTTATATTAACATCCGCTGTTCTGAATGCAAACAAATTACTTCTTGATGTTAAAGTTGTCCAGTTGTTCTTTAAGTCAGAAGCATCATTAGCATTCAATAATGGCAATGTTGTTAAAGATACATCTCCATGTTTTGATAAGACAATTACCGGTCTAATAATATTTAAATGTTTTGTTGATCCATCAGTCAAATCTGTATATTTAATATCATACTTTAATTCATATACATCAGGTCTATAAATAGCTCCTGACAAATCATATTTATTTACACCGTCAATTAACTTCTCTGACACATTTACCATTGTTCCTTCATCAGCAGTGTACTTTGGCACACCTGTAGAAATCTTTCTTAATGTCAAAGATTTT
>OLWA01002074.1_pt1 | contig 18844 bp, 19 predicted proteins | sample 1673251 | NCBI WGS metagenome assembly OLWA01 (sample SAMEA3178937, study PRJEB25190) | human gut metagenome | biome: human gut; feature: human-associated habitat; material: faeces | place: Austria | collected 2013 | reverse complement strand
TGGCTCTGTTTGAAAGTTACGAAAGACGTATCGACAAGATCAACGGCGTCCTCGCTCAGTACGGAATTCAGTCCGTGGAGGAGTGCCGCGAGATCTGCAACGCCAAGGGCTTCGACCCCTATGAGATCGTGAAGGGCATCCAGCCCATCTGCTTTGAAAACGCCTGCTGGGCGTATACCGTGGGCGCGGCCATCGCGCTGAAGTCCGGCGTAAAGACCGCTGCCGAGGCCGCCCGCAAGATCGGTGAGGGCTTGCAGTCCTTCTGCATCGACGGCTCTGTTGCCGAGGATCGCAAGGTGGGCTTGGGTCACGGCAATCTGGGTGCCATGCTGCTGAGCGACGAGTCCAAGTGCTTCGCCTTTTTGGCAGGTCACGAGTCCTTTGCCGCCGCCGAGGGTGCCATCGGCATCGTCCGCAACGCCAACAAGGCGCGCAAGGAGCCCCTTCGGGTCATTCTGAACGGTCTTGGCAAGGACGCTGCCCAGATCATCAGCCGCATCAACGGCTTCACCTACGTGCAGACGCAGTTCGACTACTTCACCGGCAAGCTGAACATCGTCCGGGAGATCCGCTATTCCGAGACGGAGCGCGCCGATGTCCGCTGCTACGGCGCGGACGACGTCCGCGAGGGCGTGGCCATCATGCACCACGAGGGCGTGGATGTGTCCATCACCGGCAACTCCACCAACCCCACCCGCTTCCAGCATCCTGTGGCGGGCACCTACAAAAAAGAGTGCATCGAGCAGGGGAAAAAGTATTTCTCCGTGGCCTCCGGCGGCGGCACGGGCCGCACGCTGCACCCCGACAACATGGCAGCCGGTCCCGCCAGCTACGGCATGACCGACACCATGGGTCGTATGCACTCCGATGCACAGTTCGCCGGCTCCAGCTCCGTTCCCGCACACGTGGAGATGATGGGCTTCCTTGGCATGGGCAACAATCCCATGGTGGGCGCGACTGTTGCCGTGGCGGTAGCGGTCGCCGAGTGTGTAAAGTAAATTAGGTTTACACGTAAAATGTCCCCCGACCTCTGGTCGGGGGACATTTTTTGCTTACAGTATCAGCAATAAGCCGATGGCGACGAGCAGCTCCTCATCCGCCTTCTGCCGGGAAAGGTAGAACAGCAGGAAAAGCAGCAGCAGATCCCCGGCGTCCAAATCGCCCAAATGCAGCTTATCCAAAAGATTGTTGAAAAAGCCGCGCTCCGGTGCGGAGCCGTGGGGAGGGGGCGGCGGCTGGCTGTGCGGTGCTTCCTGCCGGGGCGGCGGAGCGTCGTCCACAGGGACGCGGGTGTATGCGCCGTCGTTACCGCGGATGTAACGGTTATACAGGCAGACCGCCTCCTTCCGTCAGAAAGCGTTTGCCGATGGTGATGAGCCGCGCCAGCTTTGCGGCGCGGGCGACCTTATCCTGCTTTTCCTCCTTGAGAAAGGGGCGCAGGGCGTAGAGCAGCTGGGTGGTCTGGCTGGTGTCACGGGTCAACTCCTGCAAGAGCGGCAGGTACTTGGCGAGTGACTGCGGGTCGATGGCACCCAGCGGTGACGGTGATGGTGACGGTGCTGGCGGCGGGGAAGCGGGTGCGCTCTGGGGCGCACCTTCGCCGCCCATGGAGCCGGAAAGCTGCTGGGCAAGCTGCATGATCTGCGCCATGCTGCCGGGGTCGGACAGCAGCGCATTGAGTTTTTCATCCAATTCCGACACGCTGCGTCCTCCTTTCCGTTACTGCTGGAGCCGGTTTTCCAGCCGCTGCACCAGCTCCGCGCCCTGCGGACTGGACAGCACGCGGGAGAGCATCTGGCTCAGTGCCGTCGTGTCGCCGGAGGCGGCCTGCCGCGCCGCCTGTCCCAGCGCGGCACTGTTGCCGCCGGAGAGCATCTGGAGCAACGCCTGCCCGTCCTGCGACTGCATGACGGACTTCAAAGCGCGCGGATCGCTTTTCAGCTTGTTCACAATATCCTGTTCGTTCATGGGATGACCTCCTTATGGGGTTCGTTACAGGTATATCCTATGAACGACAGACAGAAAAAGTGCCTGTCAGCAGGGCTGACAGGCACAACGTTTTCTTTTTACAGGGCGGTACAGGAGCGGAGATAGACGTGCCCTGCGTCCTGCTCCGTCTGCCCAAGGACGAAGCCGATGCTGCAGGTCTGTCCGAAGGCGTTTTCAAACTGGAAGAAGCCGCAGCCGTTCTCCAGATTGGCGTAGGTGAGGGTAACGGAGTTGATGCCGGTGTCGCCGTGGGCGCGGTACCAGCAGTCGGTCTTGTCCCAGTACGTCCAGCCGCTGGGGGACAGATCCTCCGGGATGCTGCCTTCGCCGTAGATCGTATCGCGGAGCACCTGATACATTCCCTCTCTGGGCAGGCGGGAGACGTCCAGCTCCGTGGCACCGGGGACGTTCTCCTGCACCCACGCCCATTCGTCGCCGTCCTCCGGCGTGACAAAGCCGCCGTAGGTGGGATTGCCGTCCTCGTCATAGGACAGCCCGTCGTAGAACATGGAGGCAAGGTTCACGTTACAGTCCGTGAAGGGGGACATGACCGCCTGTGCGTACCAGCTGGGCGTGTCGAACAGTTTCTGATACGCGGCGAACTGCTCCTGTGAGACGTTGCCGGAGGCGTACCCCTCGTCGGCGGAGGCTTTCCTGACCTGCTGGAAGAATTCCATATACTCCGACAGCAGGGCTTCATCCCTGATCTTGTAGCTGAATTTCCCGTAATAGACCACGCCGTCAAAGCGGAAGGTAACGGGCTTCAGCATATCGTCGCACCAGACATAGACGGTGAAAAGCTCCCCGGTGCCCGGCTCGTCGGCGTAATACTTGATACCGCCGGTGTTTTTGACAAAGTATAGCTTCGTCCGGGTCAGCAGATCGTAATACTCCCGCACCAGCTCGGCGTTCCTGGTGGCACTGTTGACGTCGTAGAAGTGGCTGGGGCCGTAGGGCGAAACGGAGGAATCCACCATAAAAAGACCGTGGACCTCCGATACATCAGGCAGCTTGAGCAGCTTGCTCCCGCGGCGGGGCAGGAGGAAGAACAGCAGGATCGCCGTCAGCGTTGCCACGCCGATGCACGTCCAGACGATGATCTTCACCTTTTCCTTCTTTGTCATAGTGGGGCAGTCCTTTCTGTGAAAGATGGCAAAGCTGATATAATTACACAGCCGTGCTGGAAAAAGTATAGCAAAAACGAAGAAATAAGTCACTACAAAAAAGTTACAAAGGCAAGGTGCGGGGATGTATAGAGAGTGTATATACAGAATACTTTGCATAAATAGTTGTAAATCCGGCGGCGGTGTGGTAAAATACAGAATTGCTAAAATGGGACGGTAGGGGCATGACTCCTGCCGCGAGGATAAAGGACGGAGACGGATTTGATTTTAGAGAGGATCAACAGCCCCGCAGACGTGAAACGGCTGTCCGGGGAGGAGACCGCGCTGCTGTGCGAGGAGCTGCGGCAGTTTCTGGTGGAGCAGGTGTCCCGCACCGGTGGACATCTGGCGTCCAATCTGGGCGTGGTGGAGCTGACCGTGGCGATCCACCGTGTGTTTGACACTGCCCGGGATCGTCTGGTGCTGGACGTGGGGCACCAGTGCTATGTACATAAGGCGTTGACCGGGCGGCGGGAGTTGTTCGGCACGCTGCGGCAGTTCGGCGGGCTTTCGGGTTTCCCCAAGCCCTACGAGAGCGGGCACGACGCTTTCGTGGCGGGACACGCCTCGGACTCCGTGTCCGTGGCGTTGGGCATGGCGCGGGCGCGGACGCTGCTGGCGAAGGACTACCACGTGGTGGCTGTCATCGGCGACGGTGCGCTGGGCGGCGGTCTGAGCTTCGAGGGCTTGAATGACGCCGGCGGCAGCGGCGAACCGCTGGTGGTCATCCTCAACGACAACGGGATGTCCATTGACCGGAACGTGGGGGGACTGTCCAAGCACCTATCCCGGATGCGGACGGATCCGGAGTATTACGAGTTCAAGAAAAAGTACCGCAAAACACTGGAAAAGCTGCCGGCGGGCCGGACGCTGTACGAGTGGAGCCATGAGGTGAAGTCGGCGGTGAAAAAGACGCTGCTTCCCCCGTTGAGCACCGTGTTCGAGGAGATGGGCTTTTCCTACATGGGGCCGGTGGACGGTCACGACATCCAGCGTCTGACGGCGGTGCTCCGGGAGGCGCGGGAGGCGAAGCGTCCCGTGCTGGTGCACGTCCATACGGTGAAGGGCAACGGCTACGCCTACGCCCTGCGGGAGCCGGAGCGGTTCCACGGCGTGCCGCCCTTCGACCCGGCCACGGGCAAGGTGCGGAAGGAGAGCGGCGAGACGTTCTCCCACGTGTTCGGCGAGACGCTCTGCCAGCTGGCGCGGCAGGATGACCGCGTATGCGCCATCACTGCGGCGATGGCGGACGGCACGGGGCTGACGGACTTCGCCAAGGAATTCCCCCGGCGGTTTTTCGACGTGGGCATCGCCGAGGGACACGGCGTGGCAATGGCGGGGGGCATGGCGAAGCAGGGGCTTGTGCCGGTGTTCGCCGTGTACGATACCTTCTTGCAGCGCGGCTACGATATGCTGGTGCAGGATCTGGCACTGGAAAAGCTCCATGCGGTGCTGGCGGTGGATCGCTGCGGCATCGTGGGCGCGGACGGCGAGACGCACCACGGCTGTCTGGACTATCTCAGCCAGATACCGGGTATGACGGTGCTCGTTCCCGCCAGCTTTGATGAGCTGCGGCAGATGCTCCGCCGCGCCGTGGAGGACATTCCCGGACCGGTGGCGGTGCGGTATCCCCGCGGCGGGGAGAACGGCTACGCCGGCGGCTGGAACGGCGACGCCGTACAGGTGCTGCGGGAAGGCGGCGACGCCGCCGTTGTCACCTGCGGTATCCTGACAGGCGAAACACTCCGGGCGGCGGATGCGCTGCAGGCGGAGGGCGTCGGCGTCCGCGTGGTGAAGCTGGCGCAGGTATCGCCGCTGGACGGAAAGGAGCTCTGCGCGGCACTGGACGGCGTAAAGCGTCTGGTGGTGGCGGAGGATCAGCTCCGCGCCGGAGGCTTGGGCGAGCGGCTTAGTGCGCTGCTGCTGGAGCAGGACGCGGGGATCGGGAGAATACGGCTGCGGAACGCGGGAACGGCTCTGCCCACCCAGGGCAGCACCGCCCAGCTCTGGCACGAGCTGGGGCTGGACGCAGAGGGCATCGCGCAGGCGGTGCGGGAGGTGTTGGCGTGAGCAAAAAGATACGCTTGGACGTGCTGCTGACGGAAAAGGGACTGTGCGAAAGCCGCCAGAAGGCACAGGCGACCATTATGGCGGGTCTGGTGTTCGTGGACGGACAGAGGTCGGACAAGCCCGGTACGCCGGTGGCGGAGGATGCCGCCGTGGAGGTGCGCGGTCACGCGCTGCGGTATGTGAGCCGCGGCGGACTGAAGCTGGAAAAGGCGATGCAGACATTCCCCATTATGCTGTCGGGCAAGACCTGCGCCGACATCGGCGCGTCCACCGGCGGCTTCACGGACTGCATGCTGCAAAACGGCGCGGCGAAGGTCTACGCCGTGGACGTGGGCTACGGTCAGCTGGACTGGAGGCTGCGTAACGACGGGCGCGTGGTGTGCCTGGAGCGCACCAACGCCCGGTATCTCACACACGAGCAGATCCCGGAGGAGCTGGACTTCGCGTCCATCGACGTGAGCTTCATCTCCTTAAAGCTGATCTTCCCGGCACTGTACCAGCTGCTGCGCTACGGCGGCGAGGTGGCGTGCCTCATCAAGCCCCAGTTCGAGGCAGGACGGGAAAAAGTGGGTAAAAAGGGCGTCGTTCGCGACCCGAAGGTGCACCTTGAGGTGCTGGAAAGCTTTCTGACATATGCAAAGGATAATGCCTTTACAGTGCTTGGCATTACTTATTCTCCCATCCGAGGGCCGGAGGGAAACATCGAATATCTGGGCTATCTGAAAAAGGACGGCGGAGCGGACTGCATCCCTGATTTACAGGCGTTGGTGGAGGCTTCCCATTCTGCTTTGAGGGAGGGACACGGGGAAGAATGAAGCGAGTGATACTTTGCCCGAATCCGTATCGGGACAGCGAGCTGATGGTGGCGAAGCGCGCCAAGGAGCTTTTGGAGTCCATCGGCTTTGAGACGGTGGTGTGCCTGCCCTTCAGCCGCGAGGGCTACGACGATCAGCTGGGCGTGCCCATCCGGCAGCTGCAGCAGGAGATCAAGCGGGCGGATATGCTCATCGCTTTCGGCGGTGACGGCACCATTCTGCATCTGGCGCGGACGGTGGCACTGCACAGCGTGCCCGTGCTGGGCATCAATCTGGGCAGCTTGGGGTTCATGTCCGAGTTGGAGCCCAACGAGCTGGAGCGGCTCATTGACCTGAAGGACTGGAGCTTCGCCGTGGAAGCGCGTATGATGCTGGACGTAACGGTGCTGCGTGACGGCAAGCCGGTGTACAGCAACATCGCCCTGAACGACGCGGTGATCTCCAAGGGCAGCGTGGCGCGTGTGGTACGGCTGGACGTTTCCACGGAGGAGGGACGTCTGACGCGTATCACCGGCGACGGCGCCATCGTGTCCACGCCTACCGGCTCCACCGGCTATTCCATGGCGGCGGGCGGTCCCATTGTGGAGCCAACGGCGCACAACCTGCTGCTGACGCCCATCTGCCCCCACTCCACGCGGGCGGGCAGCTATGTGCTGTCTCCGGAGCACACCATCATGGTGGAGACGGCGGACGCCAACCGGAAATTTGTGTACCTGTCCGTGGACGGCGGCAAGGCATTCTCCCTGCGGAACGGCGACGTGGTGCGCGCACGGCAGTCCAAATTCGTGACGAAGCTGGTGCGGCTCTCCAAGAAGAGCTTTTGTGAGATACTGGATTCCAAAATGGGAACGGAGGCGTTGAAGCATGAAAAATGACCGACAGACGGCGGTGCTGCAGATCATCGAGGAAAACACGGTGGAGACGCAGGAGCAGCTGATGCAGCTTCTGGCTTCGCGCGGCTTCGCCTGCACCCAAGCGACTGTATCCCGCGACATCAAGCAGCTTCACCTGCTGAAAGCCCCCGACGGCAGGGGCGGCTACCGCTACGCGGTGTCGGCGCGGATGCCCAAGCTGAACTTTGAGGAGAAATTACAGACCATCTTCCGCGAGTGCGTGGTGTCGGCGGAAAACGCACAGAACCTGGCGATCATCAAGACCATGAACGGCATGGCGAACGCCGCCGCCTTCGCGCTGGACACCATGGAGGACTCGGACATCGTGGGCACGCTGGCAGGCGATGATACGGTGCTGCTGGTGTTCCACGACAGTGTCCACGCGGCGGATTTCTGCGAGCAGGTGCGGCAGATGCTGCACTAAGGAGGGAAGCGATATGCTGGAGCTGCTGCATATTGAGAATATCGCCATCATCGAGGCGGCGGACATCGTGTTCGAACGGGGCTTCAACGCCCTCACCGGCGAGACGGGCGCGGGCAAGTCTATCGTCATCGACGCGCTGAGTGCCGTGCTGGGACAGCGCACCAGCCGCGAGCTGATCCGCACCGGTGCGGACAAGGCATTCGTGGGGGCGACATTTTCCGGAGTGGAGCCGGAGCTGACCGCTCCGCTGGGGATCACACCGGAGGAGGACGGCACGCTGCTGCTGCAAAGGGAGATCCACGGGGACGGAAAGAACGTCTGCCGCGTCAACGGCCGCCCGGTGACGGTGGGGCAGCTGCGGGCTCTGGGTGCGCGGCTGCTGAATATCCACGGGCAGCACGATGGGCAGCAGCTGCTGGACGAGGAGCAGCATATTGTGTACCTGGACAGCTTTGGAAGGACGGAAAGCCTTGCAGAAGCATATGCGGTGAAGTATAAGCACTTTACAGATATTCGGCGTCAGATCGCCGCCTTACAGATGGACGAGGCGGAGAAAGCCCGCCGCGTGGACACGCTGCAATACCAAATTGAGGAGCTGCGGCGGGCAAAGCTGAAGCGCGGCGAGGAGGAGGAGCTGTCGTCCCGGCGCGGGATGCTCCGCAACGGGGAGAAATTCCTCGACGCCGTGGCGGGGGCGGACTATGCCCTCAACGGCGACGACAGCGGCGGCGGTGCGCTGAGCGCACTGCACCAGGCGCAGGACGCGCTGGGCGCGGTGCGCCATCTGGACGACGGCTTCGACGCGCTCTATCAGCGGTTGGGGGAGGCGTACAGCGAGGTGTACGACATCGCCGCTACGGTGGAGGACAAGCGGGGCGAGCTGGACGTTTCCCCCGGCGAGCTGGACCGGGTGGAGAGCCGCATGGATCAGCTGTACCGGCTGAAAAAGAAGTACGGTGCCACAGTGGAGGATATGCTGGAGTACCTGCACCGCTGCACCGAGGAGCTGGCGCAGATTGAGGACGCCGGCGACACGCTGGCGCGGCTGGAGCATGAGCTGTCCGGCGCGGAAAAGGCGGCGCGGCAGGCGGCAAACGCCCTGTCCGATGCGCGTAAGGCATCGGCGGAGCGGCTGACGGAGCAGATCCTCAGCGAGCTGCGGCAGCTGGACATGGGGAAGATACGCTTCGCCGTGGATTTCGCGGAGAAGCCGCTGGACGGCGACGGCGTGGATACGGTGCGTTTTCTGATGTCCGCCAATGTGGGCGAGGAGCTGCGTCCCATCCACAAGATCGCCTCCGGCGGTGAGCTGGCGCGTATCATGCTGGCGATGAAAAACGTGCTCTCCGAGCAGGATCACGTGGGGACGATGGTGTTCGACGAGGTGGACACCGGCGTTTCCGGCCGGGCGGCGCAGAAGGTGGCGGAGAAAATGGCGCGTATCAGCCGGCGCAAGCAGGTGCTGTGCGTGACCCATCTGCCCCAGCTGGCAGCCATGGCGGACACGCACTTCTCCGTGGAGAAGGGGGAGCGGAACGGGCGCACCTACACGGAGGTGCGCCGTCTGGACAGAGAGCAGCGGCGGCAGGAGCTGGCGCGGCTCACCGGCGGCAGCCACGTGTCCCAGACCATGCTGGACGGCGCAGAGGAGCTGCTGACCGAGGCGGAAAAGTTCCGCGATTCCCTGTGATACCGCATATTTTTCTTTTACCGGAAATAGATAGTTGACAAACGGCGAAAATCTGTTACAATAACCTCAACTTGATACCGCAACAGCGATGAAGGGAAGAAGTAACGCGTTTCAGTCCTGCGAAGAGAGCCTCCGGACGGTGTAAGGGGGAGAGGGAGAGACGCGTGAATACATCCCGGAGCAGCCTCCTGAAGCCGTTTTGCCGGCGCGTAGGGATGTGTCGGGTCCGCCCGTTACAGCGGTAGGGTGTGTCTGCACCCGACGAGGCTGTGTTCGTGAGGGCACGGCGAATACGAGGTGGTACCGCGAGCGTTTGCATCGCCCTCTGTCGAGACGGCAGGGGGCGTTTTTCTTTCCCTGTCAAAACAAATTTGAGAATATACGAAAGGAAATCAAAGCTATGGGTATTTATGAGGAACTGGTGGCGCGCGGCTTGATCGCGCAGGTCACCAACGAGGACGAGATCCGTGAGATGGTGAACAACGGCAAGGCGACGTTCTACATCGGCTTTGACTGCACGGCGGACTCCCTGCACGTGGGTCACTTTATGGCACTGTGCCTGATGAAGCGTTTGCAGATGGCGGGCAACAAGCCTATCGCCCTCATCGGCGACGGCACCACGCTCATCGGCGACCCCTCCGGGCGCAGCGATATGCGCCAGATGCTCACCGAGGACACCATCAAGCACAACGCCGAGTGCTTCAAGCGTCAGATGGAGCGTTTCATCGACTTCTCCGACGGCAAGGCGATGATGCTCTACAACTCCGAGTGGCTGAAGCCCCTGAACTATATCGAGCTGCTGCGTGAGGTGGGAGCCTGCTTCTCCGTGAACAATATGCTCCGCGCCGAGTGCTACAAGCAGCGCATGGAGAAGGGTCTGAGTTTCCTGGAGTTCAACTACATGATCATGCAGAGCTACGACTTCTACTATATGTTCCAGCACTACGGCTGCAATATGCAGTTCGGCGGCAACGACCAGTGGAGCAATATGCTGGGCGGCACTGAGCTGATCCGCCGCAAGCTGGGCAAGGACGCCCACGCCATGACCATCACGCTGCTGCTGAACTCCGAGGGCAACAAGATGGGCAAGACCGCCAAGGGTGCCGTGTGGCTGGACCCCAACAAGACCAGCCCCTTCGAGTTCTTCCAGTATTGGCGCAACGTGGACGACGCCGATGTGCTCAAGTGCATCCGTATGCTGACGTTCCTGCCGCTGGAGGAGATCGACAAAATGTCGGGCTGGGAAGGCTCTCAGCTGAACGAGGCGAAGGAGATCCTGGCATACGAGCTGACGAAGCTGGTGCACGGCGAGGAGGAAGCGGAGAAGGCGAGAAGCGCGTCCAAGGCACTGTTCTCCGGTGCCGGCGACACGGAGCATATGCCCACCACCGAGCTGACCAACGATGACTTCGGCGGCGGTGCCATCGACGTGCTGACGCTGCTGGTGAAGTGCGGTCTGGCCGCCTCCAAGGGCGAAGCCCGCCGTCTGGTGCAGCAGGGCGGCGTCACCGTCAACGACGAGAAGGTGTCCGCCATCGAGACGGCCTTCGGCTGTGAGCAGTTCACCGGCGACGGCGTTATCATCAAGAAGGGCAAGAAGGTATTCCACCGCGCTGTGCTGGTGTGAGAAGCGTAAGCGTAAGGAAAAAGGCTGCGGCTTTGCCGCAGTCTTTTTCACGCGCTGTTTTTCCTCGGAAAAGCGTTGCATAAAGCGGGGAAATATACTATAATGTGTCGCGGTATGCAAATTTGAGATAAACGAGTGAGACGACATGAAAACACATGATTTCTACTTTGATCTGCCGCAGGAGCTGATCGCCCAGACACCGCTGGCGCGGCGGGACGGTTCGCGGCTGTTGGTGCTGGATAAGACCACCGGCGCGATGGAGCACCGGCATTTCTACGACCTGCCGGAGTACCTGCACCCCGGCGACTGCCTGATACTGAACAACTCCCGCGTGCTCCCGGCGCGGCTGCTGGGACACCGCGTCCCCGGCGGCGGAGCCTGCGAGATCCTGCTGCTCATCGACCGCGGCGACAACGTGTGGGAATGTCTCGTCCGCCCCGGCAAAAAGCTGCGCCGCGGCGCACAGGTATCCTTCGGCAACGGGGAACTGACGGCGGAGATCGTGGACGAATTACCCGGCGGCAACCGTTTGGTGCGGTTCACCTATGAGGGGATATTCCTTGAGGTGCTGGAGCGTCTCGGCAAAATGCCCCTGCCGCCCTATATCAAGGAGGAGCTGCAGGATCAGGAGCGATACCAGACGGTGTACTCCAAGGTCAACGGCTCTGCGGCGGCACCCACTGCGGGGCTGCACTTCACCCCGGAGCTTCTGAACCGTGTGCAGGAGGCGGGTATAAAGGTGGGATACGTTACACTTCATGTGGGGCTTGGTACCTTCCGCCCCGTGAAGGAGGAGGAGATCACCGACCACGCCATGCACAGCGAATACTGCGTGATCCCGCAGGAAACGGCGGAGCTTATCAACGAGACGCGGCAAAAGGGCGGACGCGTGATCTGCGTGGGCACCACCAGCTGCCGCACCTTGGAGTCCCACGCGTCGGAGGACGGTACCGTGACCGCCGGCGGCGGCTGGACGGATATTTTCATCTATCCCGGCTACCGCTTCAAGGTCACGGACGCGCTCATCACCAACTTCCACCTGCCGGAATCCACGCTCATCATGCTGGTGTCGGCTCTGGCGGGGCGTGAGCACATTCTGGACGCCTATCGGCAGGCGGTGGAGGAGCGGTACCGCTTCTTCTCCTTCGGCGACGCCATGTTTATTCACTGAGAACGGAGAGAATTATGTTCAAGGTCATCAAAAAAGAGGGAAAAGCGCGGCGCGGCGTGTTCACCTGCGCCCACGGCGGCGAGGTACAGACGCCGGTTTTTATGAACGTGGGCACACAGGCAGCCATCAAGGGCGGCGTCAGTGCCATTGATCTGAAGGAGCGTCTGGGCACGCAGATCGAGCTGTCCAACACCTACCACCTGCACCTGCGCCCCGGCGACGACGTGGTGCGCGCCATGGGCGGCCTCCACAAGTTCATGCGCTGGGACGGTCCTATCCTCACGGATTCCGGCGGCTTTCAGGTGTTTTCTCTGGCGGGTCTGCGGAAGATCAGCGAGGAGGGCGTCACCTTTGCCAGCCATCTGGACGGTCACCGCATCTTCATGGGGCCGGAGGAGAGCATGCGTATCCAGTCCAATCTGGGCAGCGACATCGCCATGGCGTTTGACGAGTGCGTGGAGAACCCTGCGCCATACGACTACGCCAAGGCCAGCTGTGAGCGGACGCTGCGCTGGCTGGAACGCTGCAAAAGGGAACACGACCGGCTGAACGCCCTCCCGGACACGGTGAACCCCGGACAGATGCTTTTCGGCATCAATCAGGGTGCCACCTACGCCGACCTCCGTATCTGGCACATGCAGCAGATCGCCAAGCTCGACTGCGACGGCTACGCCATCGGCGGTCTGGCGGTGGGTGAGCCCACGGAGGTCATGTACGAGATCATCGACGCGGTGGAGCCGTATATGCCGGCGGACAAGCCCCGGTATCTTATGGGCGTGGGTACGCCCAGCAATATCATCGAGGGCGTGGCGCGCGGCGTGGACTTCTTCGACTGCGTTATGCCGGCGCGGAACGCCCGCCACGGCAAGCTGTTCACGTGGCGCGGTACGCTGAACATCAAGAACGCCAAATACAAGCTGGACGAGCAGCCCATCGACCCGGAGTGTGACTGCCCGGTGTGCCGCAATTTCAGCCGCGCCTACCTCCGCCATTTGTTCACAGCGGAGGAGATGCTGGGTATGCGTCTGGCGGTGATGCACAACCTGTATTTCTACAACAAGCTGACCCAGCGCATCCGTGACAGCCTGGACGCAGGCGAATTTGAAGCATTCCGTGAAGAATACAGCAAAAAACTGGCGGAGAAGGTATGAAACCTCTTGCCAAACACCATAGAACTATGTATAATAGTATCACTTTGTTTGAAAAAGGAGTAATGTTCCAATGATCCAGATCGCATACGCTGATGCTGCTGCCACTGCCACTGCCGCCAACGGCGGTATGGGTTCCACCGTTTTGATGATCGTTTTGATGATCGCGATTTTCTACTTCCTGATGATCCGCCCGGAGAACAAGCGGAAGAAGCAGGCGGAGGAAATGCGTAGTGCCTTGAAGAAGGGCGATTGGCTGACCACCATCGGCGGCGTGTATGGCCGCGTTGTCGCCATCACCGACCGCACCGTGGTCATCGAGACCAGCGAGGATCGCGTCCGCGTGGAGTTCCTGAAGTCCGCCATCGGTCAGGTGGGTACGCTGGACGAGCAGGCTGCCGCCCAGCAGCGTCCCGCGAAGAAGTCCAAGAAGGACGAGGCTGCCGAGACCGCTCCCGCTGTGGAGGAGAAGGCTTCCGAGGAGACCTCCGCCGAGGCTCCCGCCGAGACGGATAAGACCGACGCCGAGTAAAATTCCCACATAGCGCGACACACCTCCCGCATAGGCTGTAAAAAGCTTATGCGGGAGGTTTTTTCTATGTCTTGGAAAAAGTTGGCGGGAAAGGGCACGTGGCTGGGAGTGGCGGCGGCGTTGGCGGTGCTGCTGGCGGGACTGGGACTCAGTGCGCTGCTGCTGCTCCGCGGCGCGGTGCCGGAGGGAGCCATGCGCCCGCTGGTGTGGTTCGTCAGCGGGGCGGCGTGCTTCTGCGGCGGACGGGTGGCGGTGCGGAAGGGAGCGGCTCCGCCGCTGCTGCAGGCGTTGGCGGTGTCGGCGTGCGTGTACGCGCTGTTGTGGCTGGCGGTGCTGGCGGGGGAGACGGAGCCGCAGTTCGCCGCAGGCGGTCTGGCGCAGACCTGCGCCGTGTGGCTGGGCGGTCTGCTGGCGGGTGCGCTGGGCACGAAGCGGCGGAAGAAAAAAAGCCCGCACCCTCGCCGCAAGGGTGCGGAGCGTCGAAAGAGGTCGGTGACATAAAGCGCGGCATGGTTAAAATAACGAAAACGCGAAATTCGTTATGATTTTCCTTGACGGCGCGGCGGACGGCGTATCTGCCGCCCGCCGCCGGCACCGTTTCTATATGTGGTGCCGTATTCCGGATAATTTCCCCAGATGTCGGTATTTCGGCGTTTTCACAACAGGGAGGGCGAGCACGGTTTATGAAGTTTACATAATTATGTTTACATAACATTTTGACATAATTTACAAAAAATAGGTTTTTATGTAAAACCCCTTGCGGTTTTGGTAAATTTGCCATATATTTAATAGTAGCTTTTCAGGTGTCTATTCACAGGGCTTGGCTCATATACTCTGGACGAGGTGAGCCCATGAAGCTGCAACGTCGCCGCGCCTTGACACTTGACCCGCCACGGACGCGTCTGTATATACTGTGCCTGTTTTTCGCCGCCGGGATGCTGGCTGGTCATTTGGCGTGCCGCGCCGTACCGTCGGATGACTTGACGGCACTGCGCTCCTACGTCATGGGCTACGCCCAGCTGTCGTCTGAGGAACGGGGCTGTGCGGGTCTGGCGCAGGTGGTGTGGGTCTATTTCCGCTATCCTGCGGCGGCGTTCCTGCTGGGCTTCACCGCATGGGGCGTTATGCTCATCCCGCTGGTCTGCGCGGCACAGGGCTTTTTCCTGTCCTTCGCGGTGCAGTGCTTTGCCGCCTCCCTGGGCAGGCAGGGCGTGCTGTTGGCATTAGCGGCACTGGGGACGCGCTGCCTTTTTGTGCTGCCCTGTCTGCTGCTGACGTCGTCGGACGGCTTTTCCGCCGCGTGGCGTCTGGCGGAGCGTCAAAAGCCGGAGGCGAGAGACCGGCGACGCTTGTTGATCTGTGTGTTTGTTCTACTGACCGGCACGGTGGCGGAATGTGCCCTTGTGCCGCGGCTTTTTGCGTGGGTCTTGCCGCGCATGACATGAAAGAGAGAGGAGTGAGGGAATATGACGGATCACATCGCGGCGTACCGCGATTATCTGACCGAGGAGAAGCACTCCTCCGCCAATACCCTCAGCTCCTATATCCGCGATCTGACCCAGTTCCAAAGCTGGCTGCTCTCCAACGGAGTGACGGATCTGCGTAAGGTGAAGAAGGAGACCATCAACGAGTACCTTCTGCACATGACCCACAGCGGCAAAAGCCCCGCCACCGTCACCCGCTCCACAGCGTCCATCAAATCCTTCTACGCCTACCTTCTGCAATGCGGCGCGGTCAAGACGAACCCCGCCAAGAGCGTGGTAGCCATGAAGGTGGAGCGCAAGTTCCCGGAGATCCTCACCAACCGCGAGGTGGAGCTGTTTCTGGAGCAGCCCAAGTGCGTGGACGAAAAGGGCTTCCGTGACCACGCCATGCTGGAGCTGCTGTACGCCACCGGCATCCGCGTCAGCGAGCTGATCGGTCTGGACGTGAACGACGTGAACCTCTCCGCCGGCTTTATCCGCTGCCGCAGCAAGGGGAAGGAGCGTATCGTGCCGCTGTACTCGGCGGCGGTGAAGGCACTGGAGGACTACGTCCGCGACATCCGTCCCCGTCTGATTGCCGACGAGGACGAGCCGGCTCTCTTCGTGAACATGAGCGGCGAGCGCATGAGCCGTCAGGGCTTCTGGAAGATCATCAAGCACTATCAGGAGAAGGCGGGGATCGAAAAGGACATCACGCCCCACACCCTGCGCCACTCCTTCGCGGTGCACCTGCTGGAAAACGGTGCCGACCTGCGCTCCATCCAGGAGATGCTGGGACACGCGGACATCAGCTCCACGCAGATATACACCCACGTCATCAAAAAGCAGCTGAAGGACGTGTACAACAAGGCGCATCCCCGCGCATGACCGCCTGCGCGGTATCCTTCGCCGACACGCGGCTCCGCCGCCCGGTTTTCACCGGGCGGTTTTCTGTTGCTATTTCCGCCGGGCTTTGCTATAATAGAACAAATGTTGTGAGGGGGAGGAGCGGCTATGCGTATTTTGGGCATCGACCCCGGCATCGCGATCGTGGGCTTCGGTCTGATCGAGTCAGAGCGGGGCAGCGTCCGTATGCTGCAATACGGTGCCGTGACCACCGAGGCAGGGCTGCCGCTGGCGACCCGTCTGTTGCAGATCGAGAACGACATGACCGCGCTGATCGCCCAGCTCCAGCCGGACGAGATCGCTATTGAGGAGCTGTTCTTCAGCAAGAACATCACCACCGGCATCGCCGTGGCGCACGGGCGCGGCGTCATTCTCTGCACGGCGGAGAAGCTGGGCGTCCCCATCTTCGAATACACCCCCATGCAGGTGAAGCAGGCGGTGGTGGGCTACGGTCTGGCGGAGAAAAAGCAGGTCATGGACATGACGCGGCGGCTGCTGCACCTAAAGACAGTCCCGAAGCCCGATGACGCGGCGGACGCGCTGGCTATCGCCATCTGCCACGCCCGCAGTGCCACCAGCTTGCTGCGGCACAAAGACCCCAACGTGAAGGAGACAGTGTGAGATGTATTACTATGTGAACGGTACTGTGGCGGAGCTTGAGGGCGGTCTCGCGGTCATCGACTGCGGCGGCGTGGGCTACGCCTGCGCCACCACCAACTACACCCTCTCCCAGCTGAAAAAGGGCGCGCAGGCAAAGCTGTACACTTATCTGAACGTTCGGGAGGACGCCATGGAGCTGTTCGGCTTCGCCGACCAGAGCGAATTACGCAGCTTCAAGCTGCTCATCGGCGTGTCCGGCGTGGGGCCTCGGGCAGCACTGTCCATCCTGTCCGCCGTCACGCCCCAGCAGCTGGCTCTGGCGGTGGTGACGGAGGACGAGAAAGCCCTGACCGCCGCCAACGGCATCGGCAAAAAGACCGCCCAGCGCGTGATCTTGGAGCTGAAGGACAAGCTGGCGGGGGAGGAGGCATTCGCCTCCGGCGCGAAGGGCGGCATATCTGTGGCTGCGGCGGTGCCCCACAGCAAGAAGAGCGAGGCACAGGCGGCTCTGGCGGTGCTGGGCTACGGCAGCGCGGAGATCAACGCCGCCTTGAAGGACATCGACGTGGACGCGCTGACGCTGGAGGACATTATCCGCCAGGCGTTGAAGCGCATGATGAAGTAGGGGAGGGACGCACATGAGCATTGATTTCGGAGCCGATCTGTACGAGGAGCCTATCGTCGCCAAGACGTTTCTCAACGAGGACACCGGCGAGACGTCTCTCCGCCCGCACACGCTTTCGGAATACATCGGGCAGGAGAAGGCGAAGCAGAACCTCTCCATCTTCATCGAGGCCGCCCGCCGCCGCACGGAGCCGCTGGATCACGTCCTGCTCCACGGCCCTCCGGGACTGGGCAAGACGACGCTGGCGGGTATTATCGCCCAGGAGATGGGTGTCAACATCCGCATCACCTCCGGCCCTGCCATTGAAAAGCCCGGCGATCTGGCGGCACTGCTGACGAACCTCAGCGAAAATGACATCCTCTTTGTGGACGAGATCCACCGCCTGAACCGTGCGGTGGAGGAGATCCTCTACCCGGCGATGGAGGATTACGCCATCGACATCATCATCGGCAAGGGACCCTCGGCGAACTCCATCCGCCTGGATCTGCCCAAATTCACGCTGATCGGTGCCACCACGCGGGCGGGCTCCCTGTCCGCGCCGCTGCGTGACCGCTTCGGCGTTACCCTGCGGCTGGAGCTGTACACGCCGGAGGAGCTGGCGAAGATCGTCACGCGCAGTGCCGGCATTTTGAACGTCCCCATCGAGACGGAGGGAGCCATGGAGATCGCCCGCCGCTCCCGCGGCACACCCCGTATCGCCAACCGTATGCTGCGCCGCGTCCGGGACTTCGCCCAGGTGATGGCGGACGGCGTGATCACCAAGGAGGTGGCTGACCGGGCGCTGCTGTCGCTGGAGGTGGACTTCCTCGGGCTGGACAACGTGGACAGGCGTATGCTCCGGGCGATCATCGAAAACTACGGCGGCGGCCCCGTGGGACTGGACACGCTGGCGGCCACCATCGGGGAGGAATCCGTCACGCTGGAGGATGTGTACGAGCCGTACCTCATGCAGCTGGGCTTCCTGACCCGCACCCCTCGTGGACGCTGCGTCACCCAGAGGGCATACGAGCACCTGCATATCACGTTTGCGGGACAACAACAGCTGGAATTATAAGCGTGAGACGTGATATTGACGAAATTTCCGTTGATTTGCAGGGCGAAAGCCGTCTATTTTGAGTTATTTTTGACAAACTTTCTCAGGTCACTTGACAAATTATTTTGCAAAAAGGTATAATGCTAGATGGTGAATGATACACGAGCAGAATATGACCGTATGCAGACCCTGCGCGACGAGGAGCTGTGCGCCTTGGTTAAGACCGGCAGCCGCGACGCGGAGGAGATTCTGGTAAGCCGCTACCATCGTCTGGTGCGCTCCTGTGCCCGTCCGTACTTTCTGGCGGGCGGCGATAACGAGGATCTGCTGCAGGAGGGAATGTTCGGTCTTATAAAGGCAATACGGGAGTACGAACCGGGGCACGACGCCTCCTTCTGTACCTTCGCCGAGACGTGCATCCGCCGGCGGCTCTACTCCGCCCTGCGCGCCGCCGCCTCCGGCAAGCATTCACCGCTGAACCAAGCCGTTCCTCTGGATACCTCTTTCTTTGACGCGAATCTCTCCTTTGCCCATGTCGATCCCGAAGGGTGGGTCATCGACCGCGAAAAAACTGCTGCTCTGCTGGAACATACGCGCAAGCTGCTGTCCGAATTCGAGGTAAAGATTTTAGGGTATTATTTGGACGGTCTCACCTGCCGTGAGATCGCAGAGACTGTGGGCAAGTCCCCCAAATC
>OLWA01002068.1_pt1 | contig 18895 bp, 20 predicted proteins | sample 1673251 | NCBI WGS metagenome assembly OLWA01 (sample SAMEA3178937, study PRJEB25190) | human gut metagenome | biome: human gut; feature: human-associated habitat; material: faeces | place: Austria | collected 2013 | reverse complement strand
AAAATGGTTTCAAGAGTATTCTCGATAAATACAAAGTGTCAAATTCCAGTTTGTCGATCTACGGCAGCCTTTCAATAGGCTGCCGTATTCGCTTTTCGGAAGATTCTCATTTGCACATTTGCCATGATGCACATCTGCGGATACAGTGGGGGCAGAAAGGGCATGAAGTAGTGCATAATGGATGGCAAAAATCAAATTGGCAACTACCTGCCACAGCAAGATCATGCGCTTGTCCTTCTGCCAGTAGCTGAGTCCCATAGTAATTAATGCACCAAAGCCGATCAGCTGATAAAGCGCATTTATTCGTCTGTCCTCCCATGAAAAAAGCCACACACCCAGCAAGGGCGCGTGGCAAAAAATGGATGCGATGTGCCAGAAAAATCCGCACAAATTTTGGAATTATATTTTACCATAGCAATGGTGGAAATATCAAGAATTGTGCAGTCGGGAAACACCCTAGTATTTTTTTGTACACAGCGCGAAAAAATCTTCACTTTTAAACCCTTCGCAGTATGGATTCTTGCCGTTATCATTTCGCTGCTAAAAACGGAGAACAGGTTTGTTAAGACATGCCCTCTCTTTCGTTTGCTTCATTCTAACGGACAAACCATCTGCACTACCGGATTGTACCCAGTAGGCTTTCTTCCATTCATGAGGGGGAAGACGATCGCAGCACTCTTGCCGTTTGGAACAAAAGCAACTACAGTATGGAAAACAGCACAAACAGCCAGTGGGCTGCGGCTCCTGCACACAGCCCGCCGATGGTATGGCTGAGAATCGCCTTGCCAATCAGGTTCTTGCAGTGCAGGCTGTCCATCATGGAGGCATGGGTGCTGAGATAGCCGCTCCAGCACATACACATGGCGGTGAATACAGCAACATCGCCTGCCCCAGCCAGACCTTGAGACACCAGCGTGGAGGAAAGGCCTATGGCAGCGCCTGCTGCGCCCAGTGCCGTAACCGGTACGCCGATGGCCTCCGGCGATGAAAAGCCGAATAGCGGCGTAAGAATGAAATTCAGCTTTTCCGCCAGCACGGGCAAAAGACGGATTCCTTCATAAGCCGCGCCGGTGTAGGCGCCGCTCGCACTGGGGCCATTGATGAGCATCATCACCAGCGTACAGATAATCAGCACACCCGGTACGATGCTGACGCCCATACGGACGCCGCTCTGGCCTCCATCCAGTATGGCGTCCATCATACGGCTGCCGATGCTGCCGGCTCGAACGGGACGCATATGGGGCGGAACTTCTGCATTGGTGCTGAAGGAACCTGCTGGCGCATCTTTGCCATATATTTTTTTGGTAAAATGCAGCATAATCCGAGTGCTAACCACACTGCCCACCACAGCGCCGGCCAGCCCCATGCCTACAGCCAAAGCCATGGATTGACCCGCTTTGCCGGATAAACTTAGCATATAGGTACACACGATCAGCCCCATGCCGAAGGACGTACCCAGATTGGTCAGCGCCGGGAACTGATAGGCTTTAAAGTAATGGCGGAAATACGCATCATCTGCCAGCGCCAGAATGGCGGGGTTGTCCGACAGAAAAGTAGTAACAACACCCAGCGACGCCGCGCCGGGTAAACCGTAAACGGGTCGCATCAGCGGCTGAAGGAATCTGTTTGCCAGAGAAACGAAGCCAAACTCGGAAAGAAGCGCCGACACTGCGCCCATGATGACGCAGATGGCGGTGATGTAGAGAACCGTGTCAATCAGTAGGGCATAGGCGGTATTCATCATGGTATTCAGTGAATTGGCTACGCCCATTTTGAAAGCGAACAGCGCAAATACTGCCGCAAATATGATTGGGAAGAGCAGCGTTTCTGCCCCAATTTCTTTTTTAAAAGCCTGCGGCGTTTTCTCAGAACCGTTTTCCATCGTAAAACACTCCTAGTAACAAGTTATCGCTACTATAAAGGCGTAGGACAAATTTGTAAAACGAAGAGTTTTCACCGCCGCCATGCGAAACTTTCATGACGGTACCAAAAGAAAACGAGGCTACTTTTTTGCCCAGTTGACCACATATTCCACGAAGGCACGGGTGATAGGTGACGGTACCTTTCCCGCCAGCGTAGCTACGCAGATGGTACGTAAATTATTTGCCTCCAGCGGGCGCAGCTCCACTCCGTCCAGCGAATATCCGTCCAGAAGCAGCTCCGGCAAGATAGTCAGGCCATAGCCTTTCCGTACCAGCGAGATGGCGGAATAGTCGCTGATCAAATCATAACACTTAGGAGGTGCCGAATTGGCCGCCCGCAAAATATCTCCCACATCATAGTGTAGCCCCTCAGCGGGAATCAGCATCTTTTCTTCCTTCAGCGCAGCCAGTGGGATCACATCATATCGGCACAGAGGGTGTGTTTTGGGTAGCACCACCATCATCGGGTCCTTTTTCAACGGATGCAGTGCAAAATTTTTTTCCGTGCTGGACGAGAGAAAGCCGCAGTCCACCTGCTGCCCTGTCAGCCACTGTTCCACCTCCTCGTAATCGCCGTCAAAAATCTGGACGCTGGTGCCGGGAAACGCACCCACGAAATCGTCGATCAACGCGGGCAGCCATTGTATTGCCACGCTGGTGATACTGCCGATACGGATGAGACCCTCCGCACGCTGCGCAAGTTTTGCGGCTGCGTCCTGCATCCGGGCCTGCCCCTGCACGAGATCCCTTGCCAACGGCAGCAGCGTTTCTCCGGCAGCTGTCAGCTCGACACCGTTATGCTTCCTGTAAAAAAGTGCCAGCCCAAACTCCCGCTCAAGGCGACCGAGAATGTGACTGCACGCCGATTGCGTATAGCCCAGTTCTGTGGCCGCCCGGGTGACATTCGCCAGCTCCGCGGCGCGGATAAAAATGGCCAAATTGTTGATTTCCATGATAGCACCCCCTGTATGCAAAAAATGTGAAGCCCATGACAGGGCCTCACATTTTTCTTCCATTCTTCAGCGGTGAAGAAATTTGTCACATGAAAATCTCCGGATTGGGGTAATTGACGATGATCATCTTGGTCACTTTGTTGGTTTCGTTGTACCATGTGTGCAGAATGTTGGAAGGAAAGTGGGCCGTATCGCCAGGGTAGAGCTGCGAGACACGTCCATCCAACACCAGTGTCAAGATACCCTCGAACACATAGATAAATTCCTCGCCTGCGTGGGGGGACGCCTTGACTGGCTCTTTCTGCTCGTTGGGCAGCAGAGTAATCTCGCGGGCAAGCAGCTCCTTATCCTTTCCGTAAGCAGAAAGGTTGGTCTGGATCTCATGCTGGTTCTGCACCTGCGTGTTGGTGCGCTCATAGCTGCGCAGAATAAACTGGTCCGCCATAGGCGCGCGGTGCACGGCGTTGGACAGGATGGAATATACATCCACGTCCATGGCGTGGGTGATGCTGATGAGCGAATCAATGGCGATGGTGCAGTTGCCACGCTCAAACTGGGACAAAAAGCTGGTGGAAAGCCCAACCTTCTCGCTGAGCTCTTTTAGTGTCATTTTTTTATCCAGCCGCAACCTTTTGACCTGCTGGCCGATGGAATCCTGCATACAATCACCTCAAGAGAATCATAGTATATGCTGACAAAATTGTCAACGAAAGTTTTAATCGCAGAAAGATTGTGACGCCCGAACTATTCAATTGTAAAATTTGCAGCAGATGCAGATGCAATCACTCTTTTGCAATTAGGTATTCATCGTAATGACCTCGCCGGTGCGGATGTGGGTGTGCTCCCCGCAGCGCAGGGCTATTTTGCCTCCCACCAGCACATAGGAAATGCCTTCAGGCCGCTGGGATGGCTCTATATAGTTTTCGTTGGCCCGCAGATTGGTCGGGTCGAATACCACCACATCCGCCACCTTCCCTTGTGCAATGATGCCACGGTCCTGCAGGTGAAGAATCTGCGCCGGAACGGAGGTGAGATGGCGCACCAGCTCCTCCATGGGCTGGCGGCCGCTGGATAGATACTTGATAAGACCGCAGTAGGTGCCGGTGGAGCGCTTATTCTGGGGTCTGTCATCATCAAAGATGCCCCGCAGCGTATAGTCCACCGCAGACAGATCCAGCCCGATGGCCATATCGGGCACAGAAAGGAATACCTCCGTATCCACGCTGGGCGTGGAGGCCGCCCACATGTTGTAGCAGGCATAGGGGTCGCAGGCCAAAATATCCAATAATACCTTCACATAGTTTTTGCCACTTGCCCGGCACAGTGCGCCGATAGATTTCCCCTCATAGTCATGCTTGGCGCACCGGGTGATCACCGCGCCATCGCCCCAACTGGGCATCGTCACGGGATTGAGATACGTCATCACGTTGGAGGAGGCATGTTTACCCGCGCAGATATCGTCAATGAGCATCTGCTTGTAGTTTCCGGTGTTCAGTGCCTGCGAAAAACGCTTCATGCCGCCGGCCTGCAGAACATAGGGCAAAAACCGCTGGGCAATATTCGGATAGAAAAAATCGCCGCCGGTATAAGAGGGGATCGTGTCGTATGTCACCTGTACACCGTCGGCGCGGTAGGAATCAATGATCTCCAGTACCCGCAACACAGAGCGTCGCTCTAGCTCTCTGTCGTAGGGCTTGATAGTAAAAGAGGCGGTCAGATGGCTCAGGTGCAGATGTACGCCTGTACGCTTGGCCAACTCCAGCATCTCCAGAATGCCGTCCACCGGGGGAATGCTCCGCTGTGACGCCACGGCGTGTTGGCCGCAGCTGGTAATGGGTGGTGAGAATCTTTCCGTTGCGCGCCACGCAGGCGGCAATAGCGTCCAGTTCCTCGTCGCTGGCATAGCTCTGATGTAAGCCGCACGATCCCTGTAAATGGTAAGTTTACTGAAATGCAGAAGCACTGGTATAACATTGTGCTGAAATGTGCGGATATGGTGATTGCAGGTATAAAGCCCGGACAGTACCGGCAGGGACTCAACACCGAGGCACGTGCTTTACTATCCAAAGAACTGCGTGAAGCCGGTCTCATTGCGGAAAATCAGCCCATAAATGTGACCACCGCCCGCAACTGGGGATCCTGCAACAATGCAGATCATCCCATCGGTTTGCTTTGCCACGATGTGGGTGATTCAGATATTCTGCTGCCCGGCATGGTCTATACGGTAGAACCAGGTGTATATCTGAAGGATCTGGGCTTTGGCATCCGTATTGAGGACGACATTCTAATCACGGAGGACGGCGCCATCAACCTTTCTGCCGGTATTCCCCGCACGGTGGAGGAAATCGAGGCAGCGATGGCCAATCGCTGAGAGCACACGCAGTTATTCGGGCAGAAATCGGAAGGCTTGCTTTGTCTTTTATTGATTCTATTGGAAGGGAATCGTTATGGAGCGCATAGATGTAGTTTTAAAGGAATTTTTTCACCTTGCGCCAATTCCCCGCCCCTCTCACCACGGGGAGCGTGTCAGCGAGTATCTATATCAATGGGCGAAAGACCATACTCATTCCAGCAGGTACGCCATTCATTCGAGTGGTTAACTACATTATTAACTTCCAGTTCGTTAATTGCTAACACTATACCGTGAAACCCATCATAGGCTCTCATTGCACAATTGTTTAACTCATCAACGCTTTTGGCATTATTAAAAGCGTTTACCACACAGCTCAAGAATTCTTCCATTCGATTGTTCGCCAGTGTAGATTGCCATACCGCAGCAAGCCCTTTAAGCAACCAAGCTTCAGAGCAGGTGGGATCAATTTCAATTATTTTGTTACAGTAGTTTTCAGACTCCCGTTCATTATCGGCATCGTAGGCGTGATTAGCCAATGCCAAATAATTTTTAATAGCCGACGTATTGTCAATTTTAACGGTGCTCCCACTTACATCAACGGTTCCCTCCACCATCATCTTCTTGGCTTTTTCAATAGAATACTTCGCCCCGCAAGTCTGGCAAACAAAAACGCCATCTTGTTTCATCAAATCCGTGCTTCCGCACATTTCACAAGTCAACTGTTTCATCATTGATCCTCTCTTCTCTTTTGATATTGTGCAGAGTTGTTCTCTGCTTTCCCAATGTACACAACACCGGGGAATTCCCCATCCAAACCGGCATTTTTGAATTGCTTTCCGAAACTCAGTTTCTCTCCTTTTTGTAGTTGATTCCACTCGATTCCGGGAAACAAGTCCTTTGCCAGAAAGATTTGTCCGCTGGGGATGGTAGCTATATGCGTGTTTGCCCTTTCAAGCAATTCGGAATAATCCATATGTCCCCTCACTTCAATAATTTGCATTTTTTATTTCGCCCATCTAAAAGCGAATTGAGCTTATTAATAATTCCCGTTTTATCTGTAGAGAGGACTTCAGTTCAGCGATTTTTGCAGTGATTCGATCTTCAACAGCTGCCAATTGTTCATCGCTCATAGGATCGAAATAACGGATTTTCTCTACTAACCGCGTCAACGCTGATTTTGTTGCGGTATCTGTTTCAGCTCCGGCCAGTAGTTCGACATCCGCTTGCAGTTGCTTGATATAGAAAGTCTTTTCCTGCACCTTTGCAGATACACGCTCAATCTCGCTTCGGCCAACATCCGAGGCAATCATACAGACGGCTGATACGCCTGCAACCACTGCACAGACAACGACTACACTCCAAATCGGAAGTGTAGGGATATGCAGAGGATGCGAACCACTTCGCCAGCTCCGACACGGAGGTTGTTGTGGGCAGCGGTGCTTCGCTTGCGGACTGTACGATCACCTTTATCAGCAACGGCGGCAGCGGAAGTATGAGTGCTGTGACCGTCAAGGCGGGCAGCAACTACGCACTGCCGGAGTGCGGGTTTACCGCGCCTGAGCGTGGGACGTTCCATGCGTGGGAGATCAACAGTACAGCGTATAGAGCGGGCGACAGCTACCAGGTGAACGAGAGCATCGAAGTCAAGGTGGTGTGGCGTGTGGTGGAGCCCACTACGTACCAGGTCACTGTCACCGACGACGGCAACGGAACGAGCACGGCCACGTCTGGCACAGCGGCGGCCGGCACGGAGATCGTTCTGAGCGCCACGGCCAAGGGGGTATCACTTCAAGGAGTGGCAGGTGGTCGTCGGCGACGACATCAGTATCAGCAGCGACGGCAAGTTCACCATGCCGGAGGGAAATGTGACCGTAAAGGCGGTGTTCCAGGTGCACAGCTATGGCGATTGGCAGATCGGTGACAGCGAGCACTGGAGGCAGTACAGCTGCGGTGCAGTGAGCGAGAAGACTGACCATGCGGGCAGCGACCAGGACCACACGTGCGACGTCTGCGGCAAGACGCTGACGGAGCATACGGGGGCAAGGCCACGTGCAAGAAGGCGGCGGTCTGTGAGATCTGCGGCGAGGAGTACGGCGACCTGAATCCCAACAACCACAGCGGAAAGACCGGTGGCTGGCAGAAGGACAATGGAAAGCACCGGGAGGTGTATGACTGCTGCCCGGCGGCCCGTGCCGAGGAGGGGGATCACAACAGCGTAAAAGACGCCGCGAAGGCGCCCGCCTGTATGGATACCGGCCTGACCGAGGGCGCGCACTGCGGTACGTGCGGCGAGGTGCTTACGAAGCAGGAGACGGTGAAGGCGCTGGGTCACGACTGGGGCCCCTGGACTGTGACCACCAGCCCCACCGTCACCGCGGAGGGCGTGGAGACACGGACGAGCAGGAACGACGCATCCCACACCGAGACGCGATCGATCCCGAAGCTGACGCCTGCGCCGCGGCCTGATCCCACACCGGGTAAGACCGACGGAAAGAAGACGGATGGCAGCAAGACGGACAGCGACAAGACGGTGCAGTCCGGCAGGACCGGCGACATGGGCATCGGGCTCTATGCCGCCACGGCGCTGCTGAGCCTTACCGGTATGGCCTGGGTGAGCAAAAAACGTAAAAAGTGACCTTTCCATAACGGCGGCATTGTCTGCCGGCGGGAAAAAGAAAAAGAGACGCTGCGGCGTCTCTTTTTTTGCGATTTTTATGAATTTATTCCGCCACAGAGGCGCGCATGCGGATGCTGACGTTGACCAGAATGCTCTGGGAGGTGATGTTGGGAGAGGTCATCAGCAGGTGCAGGCGGTCCACAGCGGCGGTGGCCAGGGCCTGACGGTCCACGTGGACGGTGGAGAGGGGCGGGGTAGTGAGGCTACACTCCGGCACATCGTCAAAACCGATAACGGAGACATCCCCCGGCACGGAGTAGCCCAGCTGGATCAAGGCGCTGACCAGGGAGAGGGCGGTGTAGTCGTTCTCACAGAAAAAGGCGGTGGGGATATCGCTGCGGTCGGAGAGGGCGGCTTTTAGGCGCTGGACACCGTCGGAGGAATAGCTGTTGGTAGGGATGATGTCCTGGGGCGCAAGGGAGAGGTCGTGGGTCCGCAGAGCGGAGAGAAAGCCGCTGCGGCGCTCCTCCAGATTATAGACGTTGGGGGAGGAGGAGATGTAGCCAATGCGGGTGTGGCCGCAGCTGATGAGTTTTTCCACAGCCAGGTAGGCGCCGGAAAAGTTGTTGATGGACACGGAGTTGAGATTGTAGATGGTGCAGTTCCGGTCCAGCAGGACGAAGGGGACGGGCAGCTGCTGCAGCAGGGGCACCTCGCTGCTCTCCAGATAGGTACCCAGGACGATGATGCCGCAGGAGGGCTGGATGGTTTCCAGATTCAGGATGCTCTGCAGAAAGTCGCTGTGGGGGACCATGGAGTAGATCATGGAATAATTCAGCTCAGAACAGCGGGTCTGGATGTAATTGATGATCTCGGCGAAGAAGGTGGTGCGGAAGTTATGAATGCCGCTGGTGTTGGGTTTGGAGACCGCCACCAGGCGGATGATGCTGCTGGGAAGGGCGGCTGTCCGCTTGGGCAGGATGTAGCCGTTTTCCTCTGCGGCTTTGATGATGCGCTCGCGGGTGGTGCCGCTGACGCCAGCTTTTCCGTTCAGCGCCAACGACACGGTGGCCGGCGAGGTATTGGTCAATTTAGCAAGATCTTTGATCGTCATTGTGCCACTCCTAGATGTTGTCTTATGGGTATTTTAACAGATATAGACAGAAAATGCAATAAACAAATTTAAAAGAGATACAAAAGTTTAATAAAAACCGTTGGTAAATTTGAGGGGTGCGGTGCTTTGGACAGATGGAGCAAGTGTGTTTTTGCAAAAATTGTGATTATGAACAAATTTCTAATAAAAATTTATTGCAATTTAAAAAATTACCGTGGGAAAACCGAGGGTTTTGGCATTCAAAGCGTCAAAAATGGATGATATAAAATTAGAATAGAAAGAATTTGACAAAATATAAATCGAAAAAAGCAAAGAAAGAATAGGGAATGGAGAAGTATGCCAGTATTTGCTGTTGACAAAATGCTGCGCAGATGATAAACTTTCATAAAAATTATTAGATAATATAACTATGATTTTACTAAACATTTAATTAAAAAGGACGGAGTGATGTCATGAGCGGAAATTTTAGAGATGAACTCGGAAAGGCGTTTATCGCGGCAGGCGAGCAGTTTCCCGAGTTGGTCGTTGTGACTGCGGATGTGTCGAAATCCACCAGAAGCATCGAGTTTAAGAAGCGGTGGCCGGAGCGGTTCTATTCCGTGGGCATCGCGGAGGCTGATGCGGTGAGCATCGCGGCGGGCATTGCCTCCTTTGGACATCCGGTCATCTGGACGGCCTATGGCGTGTTTGCCACGGAGAAGCCCTTTGAGCAGATCCGGAACACCATCTGCTATCCCGAGATGAATGTGAAGATCATCGCCACCCATGGCGGTATCAGCGTAGGTGAGGACGGCGCTACCCACCAGGCCATCGAAGATATCGCCATCATGCGGGCGCTGCCCAATATGAGGGTGATCGTGGCGGCGGATCCCGGCGAGGTGAAGGCGGCGGTGTTTGAGGCCATCCGTACCCCCGGCCCGGTGTATGTGCGGCTGGGACGCAGTGTCGGCGGCTATGTGCATCCGAATCCCGACGCCGTGGAGCTGAAGCTGGGCCAGGCGGAGACGCTGCGGGACGGCACGGACGTGACACTGGTCGGTGTCGGCGTGATGGTGGAGCAGAGCCTCATCGCGGCGGAAAAGCTGCAGGAGAAAGGCATCTCCGCCCGGGTCATCAACCTGCGGACGGTAAAGCCCATCGATGTGGACACGCTGGCAAAGGCGGCAAAGGAGACAGGCGCTATCGTAACGGCGGAGGATCATAACTGCTTTGGCGGTCTGTTCGGCGCTGTTTCCGAAGCGCTTGCGCTGACGGTCCCGGTGCCGGTGGAGCGGGTCGCTCTGGAGGATACCTTCGGAGAATCCGGAAACGGCGCGCTGCTGCTGGAGAAGTACGGCTTGACGGCAGACCGGATCGTAGAAAAGGCAGTAAACGTATTGGCGCGGAAGTGAGAGGGCGATGATATGCTGACAAATGAAAAACGTGAAGCGCTGCAGAGCATGGCGACGCAGCTGCGCAGAGATGTGATCGAGATGACCTATAAGGCGCAGAGCGGCCACCCCGGTGGCTCCTGCTCTCTGGCGGATATTATGGCGTACCTGTATTTCAACCGTATGCGCTATGACGTCAATGAGCCGAAGGCGCTGAAGAGGGATCGGCTGGTGCTGTCCAAGGGACACGCGGCCCCTATCTGGTACGCGGCACTGGCAGAGGCGGGCTTCTTCCCCCGGGAGGAGATGCTGCATCTGAGAGAGATCGGCCATCTGCTGCAGGGACACCCCTGTGTGCACATCCCCGGTGTTGACGCGACCACAGGTTCGCTGGGCTTCGGGCTGTCCATCGCGGTGGGAATGGCCGCCGCGGCCAAGATGGACGGCCTGGACGTGAAGGTCCACGCCATCGTGGGCGACGGCGAGCAGGGTGAGGGCCAGATCTGGGAGGCGGCAATGGCCGCACCCAACCTGAAGCTGGACAACCTGACGGTGATCCTGGACAGAAACAAGTATCAGAACGACGGCCGTACGGAGGACATCATGCCTCTGGAGCCGCTGGCGGACAAGTGGCGGGCCTTTAACTGGAATGTGGTGGAGATTGACGGCCACGACCTGGATCAGATCGACGCGGCCTTTGCGGCGGCGGACGCCTGCAAGGGACGGCCGACGCTGATCTACGCCAACACCATCAAGGGCAAGGGGTGCAGCTATATGCTGGATCAACCCCAGCTGCACTACACGCCTCCCACAAAGGAACAGTATGAGAGCGCGCTGGAGGAGCTGAAAGGGAGCAGATGGTTTTGAAGATCGTAGTGGGAAGCGAGCATGCCGGCGCGGAATACCGGGCGCAACTGGTCCGGGACCTGCGGGACCGGGGCATGGACGTGACGGAGATCTGCGAGAATGAGATGCTGCAGGGCTATCCGGCGGTGGCGGAGGCCGCAGCACGGCTTGTCACGGCGGGCAAGGCGGAGTTGGGCATCCTGATCTGCGGGACCGGCATCGGCATGTGTATGGCGGCGGGAAAGGTGCCCGGCATCAGAGCTGCGCTGTGTACGGATTCGTACATGGGTAAGATGGCCAGACGGCACAACAACGCCAATATGCTGGTTTTCGGCTCCCGGGTGATCGGATACGCCAATATGGTGGATATACTGGATACGTTCTTGACGGAGACCTATGAGGGCGGCCGCCATGACGCGAGGCTGGCAGCGCTGCGTGAGGTAGAGAGCAGGTATTCAAAACAGTAGAATGAGGTAACGATGTGGCTGAGCAATTATTGAAAATGCAGGGGATCGAAAAACGATTCTCGGGCGTATATGCGCTGCGGCACGTGGATTTTACCCTGAATCAAGGCGAGGTGCGTGGATTGATCGGCGAAAACGGAGCCGGAAAATCCACGCTGATGAAGGTGCTTGGCGGCGACTATCAGGCGGACGCCGGAAATATCTATCTCAACGGGCAGGAGATCCAGATCAAAGACGCGGAGACGGCGAACCAGTATGGGATATCCTTTATCCATCAGGAGCTGGCGCTGTTTCCGGAGCTGAGTATCGCGACAAATATCTTTATCCAGCATCTCCCCTCCGCCCACGGCGTGGTAAAAAAACGTGAGATGCACGCCAAGGCCGCTGAGCTGCTGGCGGAGTTCGGACTGGCGCACTGCCACCCGGAGCAGACGGTGGGAACGCTGCAGATCGGCGAGCAGCAGCTGGTGGAGATCATGCGCTGCCTGGCGATGGATACGAAGATACTGGTGCTGGATGAGCCCACTTCGTCCCTGACCAGCCGGGAGGTCGATACGCTGTTCCGGCTGATCGGGAAGATGAAGGCCAAGGGCGTGTCCATCGTATTTATCTCCCACCGGCTGGACGAGCTGTTTGAGATCTGCGACAACATCACCGTGATGCGGGATGGCGCCGTGATCGATACAGTTTCTGCCAAGACCACCACTCAGAAAGAGCTGATCCACATGATGCTGGGACGCGACCAAGGGGAGATGTATGAGGCCCACTGCAGAAGCTTCGGACAGGAGCGGCTGCGGGTGGAGGGTTTGACTCATAAAAAGCGCTTCCGGGATATCTCCTTCAGCGTGCGATCCGGTGAGATCGTGGGGTTGTACGGCCTGCTGGGGTCCGGACGCTCGGAGATCGTGCGGAGCATCTATGGATTGGAGCCCTTCGTCTCCGGCGATGTGTTCGTGGACGGGGAGAAGGTCCGGATCAAGGACCCGGCCCAGGCGGGCCGGCTGGGCATCGGCCTGGTGACGGAGGACCGGCGCATCGAGGGGCTGTGTTTGCAGCACTCGGTGCAGCGCAACCTGACCATCGCCTGCATCGACAGGCTGAAGCGGCTGCTGGGCTATCTGGACGTGAAGGCTGAGCGGAAAAAGGCGGAGGAGAATATCCGGCGGTTCAATATCGCCACGGACAAGCCCTCGAAGATTGTGCGTTATCTCTCCGGCGGCAATCAGCAGAAGGTGGTCATCGCCAAGTGGCTGAATATCGAGCCGGATATTCTGATCCTGGACGAACCGACGCGGGGCGTGGATGTGGGCGCGAAAAAGGAGATCTATTCGATCCTCAGCGAGCTGGCGGAGCAGGGAATGGCCCTGCTGGTCATCTCCAGCGAGCTGAACGAGGTGATCAACCTGTGCGACCGGGTACTGGTGCTGCGCAAGGGCGAGCTGGTGGCCCAGCTGGAGGGTGAGGAGATCACCAAAGAGAGCCTGCTGGCGACATCGATGGGAGGAAATTAGCAGATGGGTAAATTGCTTACGATAGATATGGGCAAGGCGACCAGAAAGCGGCTGCTGACGCTCCTTTTGCGAAACGGCGCGTATGTGCTGCTGATCCTGATGTGCCTGGTGATGGCGATCCTGGATAAGAACTTTCTGACGGTGTCCAACCTGATGAACGTGGCGCTGCAGTCCTCCATCATGGGTGTGCTGGCGCTGGGCATGACGTTTGTGATCTGCACGGGCAACATCGACATTTCGGTAGGCAATCTGATCGGATTGTGCAGTGTGTGCGGTGTGGCGCTGGTGCAGTTCTATCAGGCGCCGTGGTATGTGGCGATGCTGGTGATGATCCTGGTGGGCGCGCTGATCGGCGTGGTCAACGGTGCGCTGGTGGCCTATATGAACATCCCCTCGATGCTGGTGACGCTGTCCACCCAGTGTATCGCCTCGGGCATGGTGCTGTTTATCTCCAAGGGAAAATCGTGGACGAACCTGCCCTATGCGCTGGTGGCGGTGTCAAAGTCCAAGATCCTGGGGGTATCGGCGCTGCTGTGGGCGGTGCTGGTGCTGTACATCCTGTTTCACTACCTGCTGGGCTACACCGTCTTTGGCCGGAAGGTCCTGGCGGTAGGCGGCAGCATGGAGGCGGCCAGGGCGTCGGGCATCCGCGTGGAGCGGACGATCCTGCTGACCTATATCATCTCCGGCACGGTGGCCGGTATCGCGGGCATTTTGCAGACGGCCCGGCTGGGTGCGTTTTACGCCTCGATGGGCTCCGGCATGGAGATGAACGTGATCGCCGCCACGGTGATCGGCGGCACCAGTATGACCGGCGGACGGGGCAGCATCATCGGAACGCTGGCGGGCGTCTTGCTGCTGGGTGTGATCAACAACGCGCTGAATCTGCTGGGTGTGGACGCCAACATGCAGAATGTGGCCCGCGGCCTGATCATTATGATTGCCATTATCCTGGATGCCATCCGGATCCGGATCGACAAAGACAGTTAATAGCGGCGCAGTCCGTTATTATAAATCAAGATACAATATAGGAGGAAAACATGAAGAAAATCTTTGCAATGCTGCTGGCGCTGATCATGATGCTCAGCTTGGCTGCCTGCGGTTCTGCGGACAACAACTCTGATGCAAACGCAAACACCGACGGCGACGAGGGCGACAAGATCGTGATCGGCGTGTCCCTGCACGACCTGACCTCTGACGGCTATGCCGCCAACCTGATCGGTATCAAGGACCTGGCTGCCTCCAAGGGCAACGTGGAGATCAAGGCTGTCTCCGCGGAGGGTTCCGCCGAGACCCAGATCAGCCAGATCGAGGACTTTATCACCTCCGGTGTGGACGGCATCATCCTGCTGCCGGTGGACTCCTCTGCCCTGGCCGGTAAGGTAAAGGAAGCAGTGGACGCGGGCATCCCCGTGGTCTGCATGGACCGCAGCGTTGACGGCGACATTGCCACCTGCACCATCGAGTCCGACAACTATCAGCATGGCGTGGAATCCGCCGACCTGATGCTGGCCGCCGCCGAGGCGCAGGGCATGAAGGCCGAGGACCTGAAGGTCCTGGAGCTGCTGGGCGCACAGTCCACCTCTGCCGGTCTGGAGAGACACGAGGGCTTTGCCGGCCGCTGCGAGGAGCTGGGCATCACCATCGTCAGCGCGCTGCCCACCGAGTGGGACAACGAGGTGGCCTATAAGGCCGTGCTGGACGGCTTCCAGGCCAATCAGGACATCAACGCCATCTTCGAGGCTTCTGACATCGCCATGCACAGCGGCGTCAGCGCTGCGCTGGACCAGCTGGGCAAGTATGTCGCTGTCGGTGAGGACGGCCACATCATCATCACCTCTGTGGACGGCGGCCCCAACGGCATCGAGGCGGTCAAGGCCGGTTACATCGACGCTATGGCTGAGCAGGGCCTGCTGATCATGGGCTCTGAGGCGCTGGAGACCGTTCTGTCTGCCATCAACGGCGACGCCATTGCTGACACGCACATTCAGCTGAGCCCCGTGGCCGTGACCAAGGACAACGCGGACAGCGACGAGCTGTGGCCCAACAAGATCAAGTAATCGCAGGAAACTCTCTGCTTTCATGGATAGGGATAAGGGGCAAATACATGGCGTATTTGTCCCTTATCCCGCAAAATAGCCAGACGAAAGGGCAAAGCATATGGCAAACGTTTATGTTTTGGGCAGTTTGAATATGGACACCACGTATTATGTGGACCGGCTGCCGGGCGAGGGGGAGACCATCACCTCTGTTTCCAGCCAGAGCGCCGCCGGGGGAAAAGGGTTGAACCAATCCGCCGCCGCAGCCTGGACAGGCGCCGCGACGGAGATCATCGGCGCTGTGGGAAAGGACGGCGGCCAGGCCATGATCGACGCGCTGCAGCGGCAGCATGTGGGCATGCGCTATTTGCAGCGCAGCGATCTGCCCACCGGCTCGGCGGTGATCCTGGTGGACCGGCAGGCGAAAAACCTGATCGTGGTGAATGGCGGCGCCAACCGTGACGTGCAGCGGCAGGAGATCCCCTTTGCGCCGGGCGATTGGCTGATGGCCCAGCTGGAGATGCCGGTGGAGACCGTGACGGAATATTTCCGGCAGGCCAGGGATCACGGCGCCAAAACGGTGCTGAACCTGTCCCCCTATCAGCCGGTGCCGGAGGCGCTGCTGACACTGGTGGACCTGCTGATCGTGAATGAGCACGAGGCCTCGGAGCTGCTGGGGTGCCGGATAGGGTGCCGGGCGGAGGCCAGCCGCGCGGCGGGCCTTCTGCAGGAGAAGGGCATCCGCAGCGCCGTTATTACGCTGGGCGGCGACGGCGCGGTGGTGATCGATGACCAGCAGACGGAGGAGCTGGAGGGCGTGCCGGTACAGGCGGTGGACACCCAGGGCGCCGGAGACGCCTTTGCCGGGGTGATGGTGGGCCGCTGCTGCCTGGGAATGTCTCTGGCGGAGAGCGCCAGGACCGCCAATCAGGTGGCGGCACGGTGCGTGACGGTGGCCGGGTCCACCATCATCAGCCTGAATACGATCCGGGAAGGATAAGTGAGGCGAAGGCTTTGAAGAAAGAAGAACTGATCAGACGACTGGAGCTGGGCGGCGTCAAAAACCGCGTGGTGGCCATTTCGGAGAACTTTTCTCTGCTGGTGGCGGAAAGAGGCGGCCGGGTGCTGGGCATATTTGAGGACGGGAGACCGGACAACCTTCTGTGGACCGCGCCGCAGCTGCGGGAGGAAAGAACGGCAGCGGACTTTTTGAAGAGTACCGCCTGGAATTACGGCGGTGACCGGCTGTGGTTCGGACCGGAGATCCGCTATTCGGTCAGCGACCGGCAGCGCTTCTGGGAGACGCTGCACACACCGGAGGCCATTGACCCGGGACAGTATTGGATGTCCGATGACGGCTGCACGGCGGTGCAGGATGTGACCATCACCACGCAGGACGGCACGGCGGCGACGGCGGCTTTCCGGGTATGGAAGACGGTTTCCGTATGTCCGGATCCTCTGCGCTGCATGCCGAATGCCGCGGCGCTGCGCCGGGGCGTGGATTTTGGCGGGTTTACCCAGACTATCCGTGTGGAGGGCAGCGGCGCGGCGGTAGAGCCGTGGAGTCTGCTGCAGGTGATGCCCGGCGGAAAGATCTATATCCCCATGTATGCCCCTGAGCGGGGGACGGACTACTATGAACCGGCGGCCCCCTTTGAAACGGTGCGGGAGCACTGCGCCGTGCTGGAGGCTACGGGCCGGGACCGGTATAAGGTGGGCTATCACGCGGCGGCGGTGACGGGACGGCTGGGCTATGCCTGCCGGTGGAACGGACGCTGCTGTCTGCTGGTGAGAAACTTTCCCAATGACCCGGAGGGCCGCTATGAGGAGGAACCGCCTCTGCGGCCGGGAGTAAGGGGCTTCTCGGTACATATCTACAATGACGGAGGCCCGGTGGACGGGTTCTCAGAGATCGAATGCAGTCTTTCCGCGCTTTTCGGCGATGGGGGAAGAGCAGCCGGCGTGGACGCCATCAGTACGTGGCTCTATGCCGGAGAGGAAGCAAGCTTGAAAGAGATCGGCAGGACACTTCTCGGATGTGAAGTGGAGTTTTGATAGAAAAGAGGAAATACCAATGATCATTGCAATGGGCTGCGATCCCAACGCCCAGGCGTATAAAGAGGAAATGATGGACTATGTCCGCTCGCTGGGTCATGAGGTGGTGGATTTCGGCAGCGATGACGTGATCTACGCCCATGTAGCTACCCAGGTAGGAGAGGCCGTAGCGGTAAAAAAATGCGACCGCGGCATTCTCTTCTGCGGAACCGGCATCGGCGTAATGCTGGCGGCCAACAAGGTGAAGGGCGCTTACGCGGCCAATGTGGACAACGTGTACGCTGCAAAGCGGGCATGTCTGAGCAATAACTGCAATATCATCACCATCGGCTGTCAGACGGTGGGGAATATGCTGGCCAAGGAGCTGATCAGCGCCTATCTGGACTGCGAATACGTCTATAATGAGCGCTCCGGCAAGAAGGTGGACGCCATCGTGGCGTACGAGCAGAGCCACTGATGCGGCTTGACGAAAACGGCAGACGTCCGTTTTCCTGGTGAGGCTGCTTTTGACAGAAAAAGAGACACTGCGGCCACCCTGTAAGCGATAAAGCGGTTTCCTGCCCTGAGTGCAACCAGCCCCTCTTGCAGGAAACAAAAGCGCCGCAGGGAAAGAAACCACGGCGTCTAGTCATCATCGTAGCTGCCGTTGCCGTGTGTGCAATTGCGGCAGCGCTGTTTCTCCTTGCCCGCCCCGCTATGGCTGTCAGCGCGGCGATTTCCGGCCTGGAAGGGCCTGATCTCCCGCCTATTCAGGAGATACAGGCCGCAAAAGAACAGTATGATTCCTTGTCGGGCCTGCAAAAAGGTTTTGTTAGTAATTCCGCTCTACTGAATCAGAAATACGAAGAGCGCAAAACGAAGGATTGCACGAGAAGGCAAATCAGATTGCCTCGACGATTCGCGCTGGCGGCATTGGCTGTACAGCCACATATGAAAATGACGTCTTGCGTATCGTCGAAGATTTTAATGTGAACTATTCACTTGTTATGCTCAACGCCAGCACCATTGTTGGTCCCAATATTGCTTCTGCCTCTGGTACGGCAAAACGCGGCTTTGAAGAAATGGGGTATCCCGAAGTGTCTGTAATCATCGAGGCCCGCATTTCCGGCGTCGTGATCTGCACTGCAAAGGACGGAACACTCACTTCATAACAAGACCCGTGCGGCTTTCACCGCACGGGTTTCTTTATATAAGCCATGCACCACCATTAGCAACGGTTGCCGCAACGGAAAGGAAATATGCTCATCCTGCTTCGTAGACGGAAGAGCCGTAGTGGACGACCTATCCGTGAAACCGCTGCCCGGCACTACCTGTCTGCCGTGCCCACCGCGCTCAGCAACGCCAAGCGCAATGCGATTACCCAGAAGAATCCCACCTGCATGATCGACCTTCTCACAACCTTGTACATCGACCAGCGTATTCCCGCCATTGAGGAAGCGCAGCGTCTACTGCAAGCTCTTTTGCCAGAGAGCCGCGGCGCAAAAGAGCTGTTTTTGATAAGCGGCGCACTTTACAATGCAGGCAATAGCACACCGACGCTGCGGACCGCAGGGGGAAGCTGGCCGGATATGACAAAAACCGTCTCAAGCCATAGGCTTGCAACGGTGTACAAAGGGAACATAATAAAAAACTTAATAATGGACTGCCAATC